>Juniper_p1__coassemble_159_pt1 | contig 62188 bp, 57 predicted proteins | sample Juniper_p1__metabat2_low_PE_029 | metagenome-assembled genome bin Juniper_p1 | reverse complement strand
CCGTTCGGCAGTTTAGCAAACTGCTGGTTTCAGCCACTCACCCAAACTTCCAATAATTCAGTAGTGCATTTCCTTAAATGCGGTGCAAAGATATGCGTACTTTCCGATATATCCAAACATTTTCAAACATTTTTATACCATTTTTTTATTGCTCCATAATATCAGTTTGATTTTAAAGTAGTTAGTAGTTATAGCATTTTTACAATAGTTTTACCGAATGACAGTATTCTATATACGGATAATCCTATTGATACAAATCAAAATAACTTTGTAATTAATACAAATTAATAATATACCTAATTGTAGGTATTGTGTATTATAACAATTATTAGTACCTTTGCAGTACTTAAAAATCATTTTTAAACATATTAAATAAAATCACTATGGTAATGAATTTCAAAGAAGGACGTTGGAACCATGAAATCAATGTTACAGATTTTGTAAAGACTAACATCACTCCTTACGAAGGTGACTCTTCATTTCTGGTAGGCCCAACAGAACGCACAAAGGCAGTTTGGAACAAATGTTTGGAAGCTTTGGCTGAAGAACGCGCTAACAACGGAGTACGCTCACTTGACCCTTCGACTGTTTCTACCATCACATCATTCGCTCCAGGGTATATAGATAAGGATAACGAAGTAATTGTAGGTTTGCAGACTGACGAAGTACTGCGCCGTGCAATCAAGCCTTTCGGAGGTATCAAGGTTGTAGAAAAAGCATGCCGCGAAAACGGTGTAGAAGTAGACCCTAAGGTAAAGGATATTTTCACTCACTACCGCAAAACTCATAACGACGGTGTATTCGATGCATACACTGAAGAAATACGTTCTTTCCGTTCATTGGGATTCCTGACAGGTCTTCCTGACAACTATGCCCGTGGACGTATAATCGGTGACTACCGCCGTCTTGCACTTTACGGTATCGACCGGCTTATCGAAGTTAAACAGGATGACTTGCGTCACCTCACAGGCCCTATGACTGAAGCACGCATCCGCCAGCGCGAAGAAGTAGCAGAACAGATTAAGGCTCTTAAGGAAATCAAGGTTATGGGCCAGCAGTATGGTCTTGACCTTAGCCGTCCGGCTACTAACGCCCAGGAAGCTGTTCAGTGGGTATATATGGCATATCTTGCTGCCGTTAAGGAACAGGATGGTGCTGCTATGTCACTTGGTAACGTTTCATCATTCCTTGATATATATATAGAATATGATATGGCTCACGGCCTGTTGGACGAAATGCACGCACAGGAGTTGATTGACCAGTTCGTAATCAAATTGCGTATGGTTCGCCACTTGCGTATGCAGGCTTACACAGATATCTTCGCAGGTGACCCGACTTGGGTAACAGAAGCTATCGGTGGACGTTTCAACGACGGACGTACAAAGGTTACTAAGACTTCATTCCGTTTCTTGCAGACTCTTTACAACCTCGGCCCATCACCAGAGCCAAACTTGACAGTTCTTTGGAGCCCTGAACTTCCGGAAGGATTCAAGAACTTCTGTGCTCAGGTTTCTATCGATACATCATCTATCCAGTATGAAAATGACGAACTGATGCGTGAAGTCCGCAACTCTGACGACTACGGTATCGCATGTTGCGTTTCTTATCAGGACATAGGCCGTCACATCCAGTTCTTCGGTGCTCGTTGTAACCTTGCAAAGGCTCTTCTTCTTGCAATCAACGGCGGTAGATGTGAAAACACCGGTACACTGATGGTTAAGGACATCCCTGTATTGAGCGGCGACGTTCTCCAGTTCGAAGAAGTTCTTGCCAACTACAAGAAGGTATTGAAGGAAATGGCTCGTGTATACAACGAAGCTATGAACATTATCCACTATATGCACGACAAGTATTATTACGAAAAGGCTCAGATGGCTTTCGTTGATACTGACCACGTGATAAATCTTGCATACGGTGTGGCTGGTATGTCGATTGCTGTTGACTCACTTTCTGCCATCAAATATGCCAAGGTTAAGGCTAAACGTAACGATATCGGTCTTACTGAAGGTTTCGAAATCGAAGGTGAATTCCCATGCTTCGGTAACGATGATGACCGCGTAGACCACCTGGCTGTAGACTTGATTTACTACTTCGACGAAGAGTTGAAGAAACTTCCTATCTACAAGAATGCCAAGCCTACACTTTCTATCCTTACTATTACTTCAAACGTGATGTACGGAAAGAAGACAGGTGCTACTCCTGACGGTCGTGCCAAAGGTGTTGCTTTCGCTCCGGGTGCAAACCCAATGCACGGACGCGACAAGAACGGTGCTGTCGCTTCATTGAGCTCGGTTGCAAAACTTCGTTATCGCGACTCACAGGACGGTATCAGTAACACATTCTCTATCGTTCCTAAATCACTTGGTGTGGATATGGAAAACCGTATCGAAAACCTCGTTACAATGATGGACGGTTACTTCGTGAAAGGTGCTCACCACCTGAACGTAAACGTTCTGAACCGCGAAATGCTGGAAGACGCTATGGAACATCCTGAGAAGTATCCACAGCTGACTATCCGCGTATCTGGTTATGCTGTAAACTTCATCAAGCTGAGCCGCGAGCATCAGTTGGAAGTTATCTCACGCAGTTTCCACGAACGTATGTAATTGATTCCCGTATCCCGTTACTCTCCTACTGAGGATTGACGACGGACACGATAACTTAAAGCAGGGGCTACCGACCATCAGTAGGAAGCCTCTGCTATTTTACTATCTTTTAAAAAGGAAATTCCGGATATAATTGCATAACATAAATATAATCTCAATATGATAAGAGTACATTCATACGAATCGCTTGGCACATACGACGGACCTGGAATCCGTCTTGTGGTTTTCCTTCAGGGCTGCAACTTCCGTTGCCTGTACTGCGCAAATCCTGACACGATAGACGCTAAGGGTGAAAGCAAGGAAACTGCCCCGGAAGAAATACTCAAAATGGCTGTGAGCCAGAAACCTTTCTTCGGCAAGAAAGGAGGTATCACATTCAGCGGAGGTGAGCCTACTTTCCAGGCCAAGGCACTTGTTCCACTATTCAAGATGCTGAAAGAGGCAGGAATACACATCTGCGTAGATACCAACGGAGGCATATGGAACGAGGATGTAAAAGAACTACTCTCGCTTGCAGACCTTGTATTACTCGATGTGAAACAGTTTAACCCGAACCGTCACAGGATTCTTACTGAGAGAAGTAACGAACAGACTCTCAGAACAGCTGCATGGCTCGAAGAGAACGGCAAACCTTTCTGGCTAAGATACGTTCTTGTGCAGGGTTACAGTGCATTCAAGGAAGACATGGAGGCATTGGGCGAACATTTCAAGGACTACAAACAGATTGAAAGGGTGGAAATACTGCCTTACCATACACTCGGAGTACACAAATACGAGGCTATGAACATGGAATATAAACTTAAGAATGTAGAGTATAACACACCAGAACAGCTTGAAGATGCGAAGAATATATTTCAGAAATATTTCAAAACTGTTTATGTAAACTGACTTTTTTGAAAAAAATTATGATTGTCGTGCAGTAATATCGCATATGCTTCATTTAGTCTATACAACAAGGAGCTAAAAGACGATATAAGAACAAAACCAACAATTAAAAACAAACGACATGAATAGAAAAACGGTGAACATTTCAAGCAAAAAGATAGAACAGAAAATTACAGCTGTTACTTCAATCTTCGGTATCATTATAATGAATATCATCTGGATTGCAGGCAGTAAAAGCATGAATGAACAGCCACATACATCCATAACACAGAACGAGGAGAATAAAGAAGACGTAAAGGAGAATATCGCAGACAAGACTCTTTACGTTTCATATGTACAGACAAAACCTAACTATTAATAATGAGTGCACCCCGCGAATCACTTCGCAGGGTGCGCCCAACTAATAACTAACTTTTTTACTTTTTGTGGTTTACGTAATTTCTATATGACTAACACTGCAAAGGTAATCACTTCGGCCATTTCAGGCAATACCTAAAAGTAGGTATTTTTCAATTCAAAGTTTCATCTTTACCTCGCTTATATCTACTAATTTATTCACTATTGCATATATGGTAAGACCGGCAGCAGAATGAACCTGCAGTTTGCGCGTTATGTTTCTTCTGTGTGTGATAACCGTATGTACCGACAAGTACAGTTTCTCGGCTATCTCCTTATTGGTCAAGCCCTTGACTACATAGCCCAATATCTCTTTCTCGCGCTGGCTCAACGAATCCGGGTCGCTGTCCTCTTCATCACTGACATTTATTATTCCTGACAGTTTTGCAGAAAGCGTGTCGATATCGTCGAACAGGTTTATGCTCTCGTCATAGTCTTTAAGCATATTTGAATCCACCACGGTACATATCAGTGATATGACTTTCATTTCATGGGCATCGTATATGCGCTTTGTTTCCTCCACATTAAACCATCCGTCGAACATCGGATTAACTATCAGTATGTCAGGCTTATGCGATTCCAGACACAGTTGCAGTCCCTCCATAGAGGAAATCTCCAATGTTTCTATGTTATAGTCAGGAATATGCCTCAACACTGATATCAGACCTGTTCTGACTATCATCGAAGCCTCTGCAACTGCTATATTTATAACATCATGCGATTTCATTTTGCCTCCTTTTCCAACTTCTTGATTGCCGGCACAAACAGGAAGTCCTCTACCCTGTTGTGCGATGCCAAATCTTCCTCGCAACTGAAGATATCGAACAAGGTTGCATTGAGCAAACGGTTGTTCCCTCCTGCAGGGAAATACTTGATAATTATGTTCTTAAGCTCTGTAAGCTTGGTGTCTATATGTTCGTGATGACTGGCAAACACACTGATATTGTAGCCCTGAGGATGCTCGCCGCGAAGAAGCTGTTCCACATATGTGAAAACATTCTCGTTCTCGTGCTCCATATGTTTCTTCACTTCGTCTACATATGCATCGAAGAAACGGAGGATAAGGAATGTCACTTCCTTTTCCTTTGAATCGCCTATCGCTTCCATCAGTTTCTTCCTGATGGTAGGCAACTGAAAATCAAGAAAATAGCTATGTGCTTCCCTCAGATAATTCATCAGTGAGGATACTGATATTCCCTCTAAATGGTCTTCCATACGGTTGCTGTCCTCGATGAGGAAGTTCACCACCGTCAGGAACGTATTGCAGTCCACATTATTCAGTTCACAGACCTCACGCACATTCTTATCTCCAAACCCGAGAGAGATACCAAAGCGGCTCAAGACCTGAAGCAGCGCATAGTTCTCGCATATCAGGTCACTCATTTTATCCGTCGGTTTGTAGATTCTGGTTCTATACATATTCAATACATTGTTCATAATTCTAATCCGGTTGCAAAATAATATATAAAAATCAGAGTTGTCAATACCTACTTTTAGGTATATTTCATTTTTACAAATATGAGGAAAATAGCCGAAAAAATCTAATTTCATGCATTAATTTTCAAATTCTGACTGAATGTCCTATCTTTGCATATATCAAAATACGAAACAGAATGTCCGACAGCAAATACATTTCAATAAAAGGCGCAAAGGTTAATAACCTTAAGAATATAGATGTCGATATACCACGCAACAAACTCGTGGTAATAACCGGTCTGTCCGGTTCCGGAAAGTCATCTTTAGCTTTCGACACACTCTATGCCGAAGGGCAGAGAAGATATGTGGAAAGCCTCTCATCATACGCACGGCAGTTCCTCGGAAGAATGGGAAAGCCGGAATGCGATTTTATAAAAGGTATTCCGCCTGCAATAGCAATCGAGCAGAAGGTAATCAGCAGAAACCCGCGTTCCACTGTAGGAACATCGACCGAGATATATGAATACCTGCGGCTGCTGTTTGCAAGAATCGGCAAGACTTATTCTCCCGTAAGCGGAGAACTGGTAAAGAAAGACAGCCCGGAGGATATTGTAAACTGTATGCTCTCCTACCCTAAAGGTACTAAATATACTGTACTTACACTCCTTTTGCCACGCGACGGACGTACGCATCAGGAACAGTTGGACATGGACCTGAAGCAAGGTTTCACACGTCTGGAGGTGGACGGAGAGATAGTAAGAATAGAGGATTACAAGTACGACGAAAGCGACAAGGTATATCTGCTTATCGACCGTATGAGCTGCAGCGACGACAAAGACTCCATAAGCCGACTGACTGACTCTGCCGAAACAGCCATGTACGAAGGTGACGGAACATGTATGCTGCGTTTCTATCTTCCGGACGGAGAATCAAGACTTCACTGTTTCAGCACTAAGTTCGAAGCCGACGGTATCAAATTCGAAGAACCGACGGACCAGATGTTTTCATTCAACTCCCCTATCGGGGCATGCCCTACATGCGAGGGATTCGGTAAGATTATAGGTATAGACGAACATCTGGTAATTCCTAACAGGGCGCTGAGCGTTTACGACGGAGCCGTGATGTGCTGGCGTGGGGAAAAGATGGGAGAATGGCTTCAAGAATTCCTGCGTGAAGCACCAAAACACAACTTCCCTATTTTCGCACCATATTACGAACTTACAGAAGAACAGAAGGATTACCTTTGGCATGGTCCGCGCGACAAGGCTTGTATCGACACTTTCTTCAAGATGCTGGAGGAGAATCAGTATAAAATACAGTACAGGGTTATGCTGGCACGCTACAGAGGTAAGACCACTTGTCCTACTTGCAAGGGCGGCCGACTGAAAAAGGAAGCTACTTATGTTAAGGTGGGCGGAAAAAACATCTGCCAGCTGGTAGACATGCCTATCACCGAACTGATGGAATTCTTCCATACTCTCCAACTGAGCGAACACGACACTCTTGTGGCACAAAGACTGCTCAATGAGATAAACAGCCGTCTGAGATTCCTTATGGATGTAGGATTGGGATATCTTACACTCAACCGACTGAGCAACACGCTTTCCGGTGGTGAAAGCCAGCGCATAAACCTTGCCACATCACTTGGAAGCAGTCTGGTAGGCTCGCTTTACATTCTTGACGAACCGAGCATCGGATTGCACAGCCGCGACACGGACAAACTGATAAAGGTATTGCGACAGCTCCAGCAGCTTGGCAACACCGTAGTGGTAGTGGAACATGACGAGGAAATTATCAGAGCTGCTGATTACATAATTGATATAGGTCCTAAAGCCGGACGACTCGGAGGTGAGGTGATTTATCACGGTGATATGAAAGACCTGCAGAAAGGCAGCAACAGCTACACAGTAAAATATCTTTTGGGCGAAGAGACCATCCCTCTCCCGTTGAGCCACCGTTCATGGAACAACTATATCGAAATAAAAGGTGCAAGAGAAAACAATCTGAAGGGTATCGACGTTAAGTTCCCGCTTAATGTAATGACAGTTGTTACCGGTGTGAGCGGTTCGGGCAAGAGTACTCTTGTACGTGACGTGTTCTACAAGGCTCTGAAAAGAGAATACAGCGAGGCAAGCGAACGTCCGGGCGAATTTGTATCCCTCGAAGGAGATATAAAGATGATTACGGACATAGAGTTTGTAGACCAGAATCCCATAGGAAAATCATCGCGCAGTAACCCTGTGACATACATCAAGGCCTATGATGAAATCAGAAAACTGTTTGCAGAACAGCCTCTGTCAAAGCAGATGGGATATACAGCCGGCTATTTCTCCTTCAACACGGAAGGCGGACGATGCGAGGAATGTAAAGGGGAAGGAACAGTAACTGTAGAGATGCAGTTCATGGCCGACCTTGTTCTGGAATGTGAGTCCTGCCACGGAAAGCGTTTCAAGAGTGACGTACTTGAAGTCAAGTTTGAAGAAAAAAATATTTACAACATTCTTGAAATGACTGTCAATCAGGCGATAGAGTTCTTTACGGAACACAACCAAAAGAAGATAGTAAAGAAGCTGCAACCTCTGCAGGAAGTAGGACTTGGATACATCAAGCTTGGACAATCATCCTCTACTCTCTCCGGTGGAGAAAACCAGAGGGTGAAACTGGCATATTTCCTCAGTGTGGAAAAATCGCAGCCTACGATATTCGTGTTCGACGAACCGACTACCGGTCTGCATTTCCACGACATAAAGAAACTGCTTGAAGCTTTCGACTCACTGATAGCAAGAGGTCACACGATAGTGATAATAGAACATAACATGGACGTGATAAAATGTGCGGACTATGTTATAGACCTCGGTCCTGAAGGTGGCGACAAGGGAGGTAATTTAGTTATAGCAGGAACACCGGAGGAGGTAGCCAAATGTGGGGCATCGTACACAGGGCAGTTCTTGGCCGAGAAAATGAACTGATAGAATAACATCCGTAAGAAACAGTATAAAAGTTGTACAATGAGTAAAATCAGTTGTGCAACCTTTGTTTTTTGTTACAAATAACAATAAATTTGGGCTATGTGAAACATAAACGTAAGAATATGTTACATACGAAAAAGATTTTCCCATCCAATAAGACTATATTTGCATATGTTAATGTGTTAAATACACCGACCATGAATAAACATAAAAATATTAACCGTTATGAATTTTAAAATCTTATTACGAACAGGCATCTTTTGCGCAATAGTTTCATCATGCGCACAGGGGAACAAATTTCCTTATCAGGACCCTTCATTATCACCGGAAGAAAGAGCAGAGGATTTGCTCAAGCGTCTGACATTGGAAGAAAAAGCCATGCTGATGCAGAACGAATCGCCGGCAATAGAAAGATTAGGCATTAAGGCATACGACTGGTGGAACGAGGCACTTCACGGAGTGGCAAGAGCCGGACTGGCAACAGTATATCCACAGGCTATCGGTATGGCTGCATCTTTCAACGATGATTTGTTATACGATATTTTCACTTCTGTTTCGGACGAAGCAAGAGCGAAATATTCCGAGTTCAGCAAATCTGGAAAACTGAAAAGATATCAGGGACTGACAATGTGGACTCCCAATGTGAATATATTCAGAGATCCGCGCTGGGGAAGAGGACAGGAAACATACGGCGAAGACCCATATCTCACATCAAGAATGGGTGTGGCTGTGGTAAAAGGTCTTCAGGGACCGGACGATGCCAAATACGACAAGCTCCATGCTTGTGCAAAACATTATGCAGTACATAGCGGGCCGGAATGGAACAGGCATAGTTTCAACGCCGAGAACATTTCTCCGCGGGATTTGTGGGAAACATATCTGTCGGCTTTCAAGGAATTGGTACAAAAAGCAGATGTAAAAGAAGTGATGTGTGCATACAATCGTTATGAAGGCGAGCCATGCTGCGGAAGCAACAGACTTTTGACACAGATACTTCGCGATGAATGGGGATTCGACGGCATAGTGGTTTCAGACTGCTGGGCTATAAACGATTTCTGGGCAAAAGGTCATCACGAAACACATCAGGACAAGAATCATGCCATCGCTGATGCTGTGATAAACGGAACTGACCTGGAATGCGGACCTAACTATTCTTCACTGCCGGAAGCTGTAAAAGCAGGGCTTATCACCGAAGAACGCATAGACACTTCACTGAAAAGACTTCTGAAAGCAAGATTTGAACTCGGAGAAATGGACGAAGACACTCCATGGAGCAAGATTCCATACTCTGTAGTAGACTCTAAAGAACACAAGGAACTGGCACTGAAAATGGCCAGGGAAACTATGGTTCTTCTGCAGAACAATAACAAGATACTACCTCTGAAAGGAAACGAAAAGGTTGCTTTGGTCGGTCCTAACGCCAACGACTCAATTATGCAGTGGGGTAACTACAACGGATATCCTTCGCACACTATTACCCTTCTGGAAGGTCTTAAGAACTATATTCCGGCTGAGAATTTCATATACGAACAGGGATGCGACCGCACTGAAACCACTACCATGAAAAGTACTTTCAGCCAGTGCAGTATCGATGGCAAATCCGGATTCAAGGCTACTTACTGGAACAATACCAACATGGAAGGGGAACCTGCTACGATAACTCATGTAAGCACACCATTCCATTTCATAACTACCGGAGGAACAACTTTCGCATCGGGAGTAAACATACAGAACTTCTCCGCCAAGTACGAAAGTGTATTAAAACCTGAAAAGGATGCTGATATCAACTTCTGCTTTACAGCCCATGCCAGAGTCAAACTATATATAGACAATGAGATGGTAGGTGAAGGAAAATACATCAAGAACTCTGAGAATCTTTATACACTGAAAGCAAAAGCCGGAAAAGAATACAATATCACCATTGAATACATCTTCGACAATAAAGACCGTGCAGCCTCACTTGATTTCGATATGGGTTATTATATACCTGTCGACTTGCAGAAGAGCATAGACAAGGTAAAAGATGCCGACATTATAATATTCGCAGGAGGTATATCACCTACTCTTGAAGGTGAGGAAATGTCCGTCAAGATTCCGGGATTCAAAGGAGGTGACAGAACAGACATCGAGCTGCCGGAAATACAGAGAGAGTTTATCAAAAAACTTAAAGCTGCCGGAAAGAAAATAGTTTACGTGAATTTCTCAGGCTCTGCCATGGGGCTTGTACCTGAATCAAAGAACTGCGATGCCATCATCCAGGCATGGTATCCGGGACAGGCTGGAGGTCAGGCTGTAGCCGATGTAATCACAGGTAAGTATAACCCTGCCGGAAGACTTCCTGTCACTTTCTACAAGAATGTAAACCAGATACCTGATTTTGAGGATTATTCAATGAAAGGACGTACATACAGATACATGGCAGAGAAACCGTTGTTCTGTTTCGGCCACGGACTGAGTTATACCACTTTTGAATACGGAAAGGCAAGTGTAAGCAGTAACACTCTCGACGATGATGATGAAATAAGGCTTACTATCCCTGTCAGGAACACCGGCAATATGGACGGTGAAGAAGTAGTACAGGTATATATGAAATACAACGGTGACAAGGAAGGACCTTCGCACGCACTTCGCGGATTCAAGAGAGTAAGCATCAGCAAGGGAGAAACACAGAATGTGGAATTTACTCTCGAAGATGACGATTTCGAATGGTTCGACACACAGAACAACACTATGGATACTCTTGAAGGAGAATATACTATATATTATGGTGGAACTTCAGATTTGAGTAAACTGAAAAAGCTCACTGTAGAGGTGAAATAAAGGATATTTCTTGCATTCAAAGAAAAAGAGTTGTAATTTTGAAATCAAAGAATACAACTCCAGGCATGAATACAGAAATAATAAGTAAATTATACAGACAAGTTACCGGTCAGCAACACGATAATATCGAGCTGCTGACCGGTTCCGGTTCTAACCGCCGGTATTTCCGCATGACAGGCCCACGCAGCCTGATAGCCGTATGTGGAGAATCAACTGCAGAGAACCGTGCTTTCATATATATGGCACGCCATTTCCGCAACAAGGGAATACCCGTTCCCAAGGTTCTGGCCGTTTCAGACGATGAAAGCTTCTACATCCAGGAAGACCTTGGCGACACTCTCCTGTTCAATGCCATAACCAACGGCAGAACAACCGGCGAATTCAGTGACTACGAAAAAGGACTCATACGCAAGAGCATAGCCAGACTCCCTTCAATCCAGTTCAAAGGAGCTGAAGGTATGGACTTCGGGATGTGCTATCCGCTGTCGGACTTCAACCGCCGCACGGTGATGTGGGACTTAAACTACTTCAAATACTGCTTCCTAAAGGCAACAGGCATCAGTTTCAATGAGAGTACTCTTGAAGATGATTTTGAAGCAATGACAGACCTTCTGCTCAAAGCATCGTCCGATACATTCATGTACCGCGATTTCCAGAGCCGGAACGTAATAATCAAGGATGAAGAGCCTTACTTCATTGATTTTCAGGGAGGACGCAAAGGTCCTATATATTACGATGTTGCCTCATTCCTATGGCAGGCAAAGGCCAACTTCAACAGCGAATTGAGGGAAGAGATGATTGATACATACATAAGCGAGGCAAGCAAGTTCACAGATATCAATCCTGCGGAATTCAGACAGACATTACATCATTTCGTGGTTTTCCGCACCATGCAGGTACTCGGTGCATACGGTTTCCGCGGACTGCTTGAACGTAAAGCCCACTTCATAGAGAGTATTCCGTATGCTTTAAACAATCTTCAAACACTGTTTAAACACCATTTAAACGAATATCCATATCTGAGCAAAGTGCTTGTTCAGTTGTCACAAATGGACATAAACGATATAACAACATTAAAACGATGAATACAGACAAACAGCTAACAGTAAAAGTGATGAGTTTCTCCTACCGCAAAGGTATCCCGGAGGATAATTCCGGCAACGGCGGAGGATATGTTTTCGACTGCCGATATGTACACAATCCGGGAAGATATGACGAATACAAACCATTGACCGGACTTGAAAAACCGGTTATTGATTTCCTCGAAAACGACGGCGAGATAACAGAATTCCTTTCTCACGTATATGCCCTCACGGACGCTCATGTGAAAAGATATCTTGAAAGAGGATTCACCAATCTGATGATTTGCTTCGGCTGTACAGGCGGACAGCACCGTTCGGTCTATTCGGCACAGCATACGGCAGAGCATATCCACAACTGTTTCGGAGTAAGAGTGGAACTCCTTCACCGTGAGCAGAATATAGAACAAATATTTGAAGCCAATAATACAGAAGTATGAGAGCAATGATTTTCGCAGCCGGTTTGGGAACAAGGCTCAAGCCACTGACTGACACTATGCCCAAAGCCCTCGTACCGGTAGCAGGGAAACCGATGCTGGAGCATGTCATCACGAAACTGAAATCATCCGGTTTTGATGACATCATCATCAACATCCATCATTTCGGAGAGCAGATTATTGACTTCCTCCAGGACAACAACAACTTCGGAGTGAACATCCGTATAAGCGATGAAAGGGAAATGCTTCTCGACACAGGCGGAGGAATAAAACGTGCCCTCGAACTCTTCCCTACCGACGAGCCTGTGCTGATACATAACGTAGATATCCTGTCGGATGTAGACTTGAATGCGCTTTATAACTTCCACCTCCGCTCAGGAAACGATGCCACTCTTATGGTAAGCGAAAGGAAGACATCACGTTATCTTATATTCGATAAGGAAGACAGACTTTGCGGATGGATAAACAAGAGCAGCTGCGAGACAAAACCGGAGGGCTTCGTCTACAATCCTTCGGAACATTCGGAATATGCTTTCAGCGGAATACATGTAGTTTCGCCATCTATAATGAAATATATGGGAGATAACTATAAAGGTAAGTTTCCTATAATGGATTTCTATCTGGGTACATGCCGTGAAGCACGCTTCGGAGCATGCATAAAGCCGGAAATAAAGCTGATAGATATAGGAAAGCCGGAAACTTTGGAAAAGGCTAATGAGTTTATAAATATGATATAACAATAAAGGTGGTCCGCAAAGAACCGCCTTTATTGTTATATCATCAATCCCAAAGTTTGAGTCTGTTTTCGCGAGCCTCATCAAGCGAAACCACATTAACTTTCCTTTCCTGATGAGCATCTGTCAGTTTCTTATATTCATTATATAGTTCTCTCACGAATATCTCCTTCTGCTCCGGATTAAGCAGTTTGGCAGCAACAGGAGCATTCATAGAAGCATCCTTAAGATGGACAACAGGAGCATGATACGCAGGAGCAATCTTCAATGCCGTGTGCAACTTTGAAGTAGTAGCACCACCTACAATGACCGGAATATCAAGTCCGGCACGCTCCATTTCCGATACAGTATGCACCATTTCGTCAAGCGAAGGTGTTATAAGTCCACTCAATCCTACTATATCAACCTTCTCACGTACCGCTGTTTCTATAATCTTGTCGGCCGGAACCATAACACCGAGGTCTATAATCTCGAAGTTGTTGCATGCCATTACCACACCTACAATGTTCTTTCCGATGTCGTGCACATCACCTTTCACTGTAGCCAAAAGAACTTTTCCGGCACTTGCCGCTCCGTCCTTCTTTTCAGCCTCGATATACGGTTGGAGCACTGCAACAGCCTTTTTCATCGTACGGGCTGTCTTGACCACCTGCGGAAGGAACATCTTACCGGAACCGAACAGTTCGCCAACGTGGTTCATTCCGTCCATCAGCGGGCCTTCGATAATACTCACGGCATTAGGATATTTGCCGAGAGCCTCATTCAAGTCGTCTTCGAGGAAGTCGCCCACACCTTTCACCAGTGCGTACTTCAATCTCTCCTCTACTGTAGACCCTTCCCTCCATGCTATCTTAGACGAAGAAGCCTGTTCCTCAGTCTGTCCTTCCTTTTCAGCTTTCAGGTGTTCGGCTGTTTCTATAAGTCTTTCAGCCGCATCAGGACGACGGTTGAGGACAACATCCTCTATCCTTTCAAGCACATCCGACGGAATGTCCGTATATAGAACTGATGCTCCCGGATTTACGATACCCATATCCATACCCTGTTGGATGGCATGATAGAGGAACACGGCATGCATAGCCTCGCGGATATAATTGTTACCGCGGAAAGAGAAAGAAAGGTTGCTCACCCCACCGCTGATATGCGCCCCCGGAAGGTTCTTCTTTATCCATCCTGTAGCACGGATAAAGTCAACAGCATAATTGTTATGCTCCTCGATACCGGTAGCTACAGCCAATACGTTAGGGTCGAATATTATATCGTGCGGATTGAAGCCTACCACCTCTGTAAGAATGCGGTATGCACGTTCGCACACTGAAATTTTGCGTTCGTATGTGTCTGCCTGCCCCTGCTCGTCGAATGCCATTACTATGACAGCCGCACCGAAAGCCTTGACTGTACGTGCATGTTCGATAAACACTTCTTCTCCTTCTTTCAGAGAAATGGAGTTTACCACACACTTGCCCTGCACACATTTCAGTCCGGCAAGGATAACATCCCATTTTGATGAGTCTATCATCACCGGAACACGTGCTATCTCAGGTTCAGAAGCAAGAAGATTGAGGAAAGTAGTCATTTCGGATTCGGCATCAAGCAGACCGTCATCCATATTGACATCTATAACCAAAGCACCGTCTTCCACCTGCTTGCGAGCAATGGACAGAGCCTCATCGTATTTCTTTTCGTTAATCAGACGTAGGAACTTTCTTGAACCGGCTACATTACATCTTTCGCCGACATTTACGAACCTCACTTCGGGAGTAAACTCCATCAGTTCAAGACCCGACAGCCACATGCACTCAGGACGGGCAGCTGGTTTATGAGGAACAGCACCTTTCACCAGTTCCTGATACTTGGCAATATATTCTTCGGTAGTTCCGCAACATCCGCCGATAATGTTCACCAATCCTTCGTTGATGTATTCTTTCACCTCTTCCGCCATCTGCTCCGGAGTCTGGTCATACTGTCCAAGACTGTTAGGCAGACCGGCATTAGGATATGCGCTTATATAATAAGGTGCACGGGCCGCCAAAGATTCAAGGAACGGCTTAAGTTGTTTTGCCCCGAAAGAACAGTTCAGACCTACGGAAAGTATGTCGGCATGTTGTACCGATGCAAGGAAAGCATCAAGAGTCTGGCCGGAAAGAGTTCTGCCGGCAATGTCTGACACTGTGACAGACAGCATCAAAGGCACTTTTCTACCTGTCTTATGCATAGACTTTTCAGCAGCCATGATTGCAGCCTTGGCATTCAGTGTATCGAATATGGTTTCTATAAGTATCGCATCCACACCGCCTTCAAGCAAGGCTTCCATCTGTATGCAATATGCAGAGCAGAGTTCATCGAATGTCAGCGCACGGTATGCCGGATTGTTTACATCCGGGCTCATCGAACAGGTCTTGTTTGTAGGTCCCACTGAGCCCGCCACAAATCTCGGTTTGTCAGGATTCATGGCAGTAAATTCATCAGCCGCCTTTCTTGCCAAACGTGCGGCCTCAAGGTTTATCTCCCGACACAGATGTTCGGCATGATAGTCTGCCATCGACACCGGAGTGGCATTAAAGCTGTTTGTTTCTATGATATCGGCTCCGGCCTGCAGATATTTGCGGTGTATTTCTTCTATAACATCCGGACGTGTAAGACACAGCAGGTCATTATTGCCTTTCTGCTGTCCCGGAAGTTCCCTGAAACGCTCTCCACGGAAATCCTCCTCTGTAAGTCCATATCGTTGTATCATCGTACCCATGGCTCCGTCGAGAACCAGAATACGCTCGTCTAAAAGTTGTTGTATTGTCTTTGTCAGCATATACTATGTTTATCTCTTAAACATACGGTCCATCATTCTCTTGTCATCTTTCTCTTTCAGCGTCTCTCGCTTGTCGTACTGTTTCTTACCTTTGGCTAATGCAATAACCACCTTTGCCAGTCCGCGTTCATTGATAAACATACGTGTGGGAACAATGGTAAATCCCGTTTCCTGTATTCCGCGCTGCAACTTGCGCAGTTCCTTTTTATTAAGGAGAAGCTTGCGGTCGCGACGTGCAAGGTGATTGTTATACGAGCCATAGAAATATTCGGCAATGTGCATGTTCTTAACCCAAAGTTCTCCTTTTGAGAAAAAACAGAATGTATCCACCAGACTCGCCTTACCCTGTCTGATAGACTTGATTTCCGTTCCGGTAAGCACTATTCCGGCCGTATATGTGTCAATAAACTCATAATCGAACGAAGCACGCTTATTCTTTATATTTATATTGTTGTTAGTCTGATTTTTCATATTCAATAATCATTTAAAACGTCAGCGCAATGTAACCGACAATGTATTAAACACCAGCTCGATAACAGACGGACAGAGCAAAATTATCACAGTGGTCACCAATGTAAACAATGTCACCTTGTCTTCACTAAGTCTAAGGTATCTCCTTGCTCCTTCGAACACCACGAAAAGGGTATATATCTGAAGTATGACAAGCAACAGTTTCAACGACAAAAGGCTGCTGAGTATGTCCAACACAAATTTCACAGTCATGGAGTAAGCCACGAATACAACGACTGTATCCTTTGCAACTGAAGTACCGAACCATTTACGCAACATTTTATCAATCAAATATACCGACAGGAAAAATCCTCCGAAAAGAGCCACTGCCACAGCGCAGCAACGAGTCAATGCCACCTGAAACACGTCAGGGATAAACTCTTTTCCGAAAAAAGTACCTATAAACTCGCTAATACTGCAAAGGCCTATCAAAGGATAAACAAAACCGGGCAGTACAGTTTTTCCATCCCCCTCGGCAGAAATCTGTTCCCATGCCTTCGAAGGCGATGAAAGTATAAACAATGTCCTTGACAACAAATCCTTGTAATTCAATTTTCCTAAGTTTTTAAAGTTTGTAACTTTCTGATTTTCTTGACTAATACCTGATGCCGTAAAACCGGCATGCTTAAAATCAATTTGAACTGCAAATGTACAAAAAAAGAATGAGAAACGTCCTTGCATAAAACCATTTTTTCCTAATCACTTTCTCTAAATACAATCTGTGTTTTTATAAATATAAGTTATATATATAAATATACAAGTTGTATTTATATAAAAACAAGTTATATATAGAGAAAATGTAAAGGCATTTATAAGTTTCCGCAAGGACAAAGAAGATTTATTTCCCTGTCACTTAACAATCCTGTATTTAATTATGCAGACACATATATATAAGCAGTAAAAGTCAGACGGAAAGTGACAAAAATCATGTTTTGTCAGTACCGCAAAGAATAAATTCAGACAATTTGTCAGTTTTCAGCCGTACCACGACAGATTTCAGCTGTGGCACAAGGTTTGTTTATAATACAGCGTAACGCAAAAGTTACAGAAATAACTTAAATAAGATAATAATAAAAAAAAGATAAAATTATGGGAAAGATTATTGGTATTGACTTAGGTACAACAAACTCATGTGTAGCAGTGTTCGAAGGTAACGAACCAGTTGTAATCGCTAACAGCGAAGGTAAGCGTACTACTCCATCAGTAGTAGGTTTCGTTGACGGCGGCGAACGTAAAATCGGTGACCCTGCAAAACGTCAGGCTATCACAAACCCTACTCGTACAGTTTACTCAATCAAACGTTTCATGGGTGAAACTTACGACCAGGTAGCAAAAGAAATAGAACGTGTTCCATATAAAGTAGTTCGTGGCGAAAACAACACTCCACGTGTTGATATCGACGGACGTCTTTACACTCCACAGGAAATCTCAGCAATGATTCTTCAGAAAATGAAGAAGACTGCAGAAGACTACCTCGGACAGGAAGTAACAGAAGCTGTCATCACAGTTCCGGCATACTTCTCAGACTCACAGCGTCAGGCTACAAAAGAAGCAGGTCAGATTGCAGGTCTTGAAGTAAAACGTATCGTAAACGAACCGACAGCAGCAGCACTTGCATACGGTGTTGACAAATCAAACAAGGACATGAAGGTTGCAGTGTTCGACCTTGGTGGTGGTACATTCGATATCTCAATCCTTGAATTCGGTGGCGGTGTGTTCGAAGTTCTTTCTACAAACGGTGATACTCACCTTGGTGGTGATGACTTCGACCATGTAATCATCGACTGGTTGGTTCAGGAATTCAAGAACGACGAAGGTGCTGACTTGACTCAGGACCCGATGGCAATGCAGCGTCTGAAAGAAGCAGCAGAAAAGGCAAAAATCGAATTGTCATCTTCTACTTCTACAGAAATCAACTTGCCTTACATCATGCCGGTAGCTGGTGTTCCAAAGCACTTGGTTAAGACTTTGACTCGTGCTAAATTCGAACAGTTGGCACACGGATTGATTCAGGCTTGTCTTGAACCATGTAAGAAAGCTATGAGCGATGCAGGTTTGAGCAACTCAGATATCGACGAAGTAATCCTTGTAGGTGGTTCTTCACGTATCCCTGCAGTTCAGAAACTTGTAGAAGACTTCTTCGGTAAAGTTCCTTCTAAGGGTGTTAATCCGGACGAAGTAGTTGCAGTAGGTGCAGCAGTTCAGGGTGCCGTATTGACAGACGAAATCAAGGGTGTTGTTCTTCTTGACGTAACTCCATTGTCAATGGGTATCGAAACAATGGGTGGTGTGATGACAAAACTTATCGACGCCAACACTACTATCCCTTGCAAGAAGAGCGAAGTGTTCTCTACAGCAGCCGACAACCAGACAGAAGTTACAATCCACGTACTTCAGGGTGAACGTCCTATGGCAGCACAGAACAAATCAATCGGTCAGTTCAACTTGACAGGTATCGCTCCTGCTCGTCGTGGTGTTCCTCAGATTGAAGTAACATTCGATATCGATGCTAACGGTATCTTGAAAGTATCTGCCAAGGATAAGGCTACAGGTAAGGAACAGGCTATCCGTATCGAAGCATCATCTGGTTTGAGCAAGGAAGAAATAAACCGTATGAAAGCTGAAGCTGAAGCAAATGCAGAAGCTGACAAGAAAGAAAAGGAACGTATCGACAAGCTGAACCAGGCTGACAGCTTGATATTCTCTACAGAAAATCAATTGAAGGACCTTGGCGACAAGCTTCCTGCAGACAAGAAAGCTCCTATCGAAGCTGCTCTTCAGAAACTGAAAGATGCTCACAAGGCACAGGATTTGGCTGGTATCGACGCTGCAAGCGCAGAACTCCAGTCAGCTTTCCAGGCAGCAAGCGCTGAAATGTATGCTCAGTCAGGCGCACAGGGTGGTGCTCAGGCAGGTCCTAACGCCGGTCAGGCAAACAATGGTGGTGCTAATGACAAGCATGGTGACAATGTTCAGGACGCTGATTTTGAGGAGGTTAAGTAACAACTAACATATATTAATATGAAAGGCGTGCAGTCCGATGGATTGCACGCCTTTTGTATATAAATGTTAATATTTTTCTTGAGCTATTAGGCTATTAATATTGTTACGGAATAAATCTAGTAAAAATTTTATTCAGTTTTTACAATAATACGCCAATAGCCACCGTGATCTGCTCCCTCTCTGACAAGCAATCCTTTGGCTTTTAGATTTGCGACCTGCATTTCAATGGCTCGTTTACTGACTCCAATTTTTTCCGCCATCTTATCTTGAGATACAGAACCGTCTGATATTACAAGGTCAAGAATGCTTTGTGCAGTCCGTCCCAATCGCTTTTGTTTCACCGAAGAATTTTGCAAATCACCGAAGGTTTTCACCGAAGATTTCTGTAAATCACCGAAGGTTTTCTCCGAACTTTCTTCGTTTACACCGAACTTTTTGACAGAACTTTCTTCGTTTACAGGGTACTTTTCGAGGGTACTATTTACCCTGTTTGCCACCTCCTCAACAGGTATACTCCCGTTCTCTCCCCAATTCAGATTATAGAATGTGGTATAGAAAGAAATCGCTTCTGTTTGATATTGTGGTTCTTTGCCCGGCAGGAAATTAGGCAGTTTCTCAGTAAGTTCCCGCATTTTTCTTAAACCTGAACCACGTTTCTCCATATAATCCAACTGGGTAAACATATCCGCAATGACAGGGTTACGGCGCATGGACGGCACTTTGTATATGTCTCGGTCTTGGATTTGTGTACCATCAAGCATTGCGCCGGGTGATACCAATTCTACCCGGTCATCATAGATATCAATATGTACTTCACCACCCATTACCATGTAATCTCTATGTATAAGATGATTTACCAATCCTTCAAAGATAGCACGGTCGGAATAGTCGGGTAGGTTAAGTCGATAGTTCGGCATCTTCACCCATCCGCTCATAGTATAGTTCTTGATGAAGTCCATATCATATTTCAAAAGCAATACAAGATTTGCCCGATGCTCTACGGAACTGATTGCATCGTCTTTATAGAGTCCTGTCCAACGGGTACAGAAAATACGTGATTGGAATACAGTGCAATTATCCACAAACAGCAATCCGACATTGGTCAGTTTACCGTCAGATGTGACAAGTCCGAATGACTCCAAATATTTATCATTCCATTCCTGATGGGTTTGCTCACGGAATGTGTTGGCAAGGATAACAAAAGAATGTTTGTTGGCGTCTGCTTGTGGATTCTCTAAACCTACAATCACTCCGTCGTCGTTTACTCCATAAAACAAACTGCCACCGTCTGTATTGGCAAAAGCCGATACGGATTTGAGCCATGACTTTACTTTCTTACGCTCCAGCATTTCCTTGAAATCGTAAGACGAGCATTCCGCTATCAATGTATTGTTATGAATCTGCATTGTTTTCTTTTCGTTTTTCGGGTACAAACCTCAGGTTATATATATACAAAGGTAAGGATAAAACCGGATATTCTGTTAAAATTGCTCCATTGATTTGATTATTATGTATTTATACCACAATATTTATCAAATAAATCTGTTCTTTTGCAGTAAAGAACTGTGGTGGCTTATGAGTTGCTCATACAGAATATTGTTGATTTTTAGGGAATAAAATAAGTAACGATAAATATTTATAAATAAAGGTGTGAAGGCTCAAGCAGTTTCACGCCTTTATTGTCGCTATATTTTGTATTTATTATCCTTGCTTATTAGCTTTTCATAGCATAATGGTACCAATCTGTACCGTATTCTCTATCCGGTAGAAAATGTGAAAACAGATAATAAAATTATATACATAAAAAAAGGGAATCTTCCCAGACTCCCAATCTTCATTAACCTTAAATCTAATACCATGAAAAACACAGTGCAAATATACGGGTTTTATGTTATGTAACATATAAGACCATAGTAAAAATGCATATATTTAACTATATTTTGGTTTAAATCGTCGTCATAAACATTTCATAACATTTCATTCACCTTTTCTCCTTGAAATTTCATCTCTAAGCATTGCTGCCCTCTCATAATCCTCGTTATTAACTGCGGCCTCCAAATCCATCTGGAGCATATCTGTACCGACTGAATTAAGCGGCATACTGAATCCGGAACCATCGGATGTAACAATTCGTATCTTTTCTTTCTCTAATATTTCATCAGTAACAAAAATCGGAAAGCCCATTTTCAGAGATAAAGAAAAAGCATCTGTAGGACGAGAATCAACCTTAAATGTACTTCCGTCAGGACGTGTGCAATAGATATATGAATTGAAAACACCATCATTGACATCATAGATTACGGCTTTATTAACCGTCACATCTGCCTCAAGAAGCAAAGATGCTACTAAATCGAAAGTCAACGGGCGCGGTGTCTTATATCCTGACATGCACGTTCTTAAATCAGTAGCTTCACGGTCACCTATAATCATCGCAAGCCGTCTTTTCGATCCATTGCCGCAGACTTCCTCCAATATTAGGGCATGCGATGTGGAAGGCCTCAGCAAATCTGATATACCGCTTATTATAACTTCTATTTCATCCATACTAAAAATATATTAGTTACCATACTTTCAACAAATATAAGCAAAAAAATATACCTTACAGCATAATACGGGAAATATTAATGATTACACTATGAATAAACTTTTTAATAATAAACACGCTATGGCAAATGTTGTATTGATTTTTATTTATACATTTGTATTATTTTTTACTTACAGAATCCTATTAAGCTAAACTATTATATAGATGGAGAATGAACACTGGTATGCGATGTATGTAAAAATGCATCATGAAAAGAAAACTGCAGAGAAACTATATAAAATGGGGGTTAAACATTACTTACCATTACAGGAAACCGTTAAACAATGGAGCGACAGAAAGAAAAAGGTAAAGGAAATAGTCATCCCGATGATTATCTTTATAAAATCTGATGATAAAACCAGAATAGAGGTCTTAAAATCCATTCCATCTGTGAACGGTACCATGATAGACAAAGCTACTCACAAACCGGCAATCATAAGGAATGAAGAAATGGAACGCTTCATGTTTATGCTTGACTATTCGGAAAATACCGTGAGGTTCTGTTGCGAACCACTGAAACCAGGAGAAAAAGTGGAGGTGATAAAAGGTCCTCTCAAAGGACTTAAAGGAGAACTTATAGATATAGATGGCAAGAGTCAGGTCTCTGTCCGGTTAGAAATGTTAGGATGTGCCATGGTGGAAATGCCTGTAGGATTCTTAAAAAAGATAGAAGACGAACAATTATAACATCAATTTGATATATAAAAATCACATAAACAGTAAAAATGAAGTTTTTACTTGTTGTTTTGATATTTTTTTCTAATTTTGCAGTCAGTCAATATTAACATCGGTCTGTTTGATGTTATATACCGAACGAGAATAATAAAACCTTACAAATAATTGTTATAATGGAAAACGACTGCAAATATCTCCATACCGAGATGGAAACTATGACGAGAGAAGAAATAGAGAAACTGCAACTGGAAAGACTGCAAAAAACAGTAAGACATTGCATGAATTCTCCTTTCTACAAAAAAAGATTTGAAGAATACAACCTTAAACCTGAAGATATAAAAACGCTCGATGATATCAGAAAGATACCATTCACTACGAAGCAGGATTTGCGCGACAATTACCCCTACGGACTTTCAGCCGTACCTCTTAAAGATGTAGTCAGACTACATTCGTCAAGCGGAACTACAGGAACTCCCACAGTAATACTTCACACTCAGAAAGATCTCGACGAATGGGCTAATGCCGTGGCAAGATGCCTTCACATGGTGGGACTGAGAGCAGGTGATATATTCCAAAACTCATCCGGTTACGGTATGTTTACAGGAGGATTAGGATTCCAATATGGAGCTGAACGACTCGGAATGCTTACCGTTCCCGCTGCTGCCGGAAACACTAAAAGACAAATCAAATTCATCACAGATTTCGGTACAACAGCCCTGCATGCCATACCAAGCTACGCGGGACGATTGTATGAAGTAATGGAGGAGATGGGAATAAATCCGGCCAAAGACACCAAACTGAAAACACTGATTATCGGTGCAGAGCCACACTCAGAGGAGCAAAGAAAGAGAATCGAAAAGATGCTTGGAGTGAAGGCATACAATTCGTTCGGTATGTCGGAAATGTGCGGTCCGGGAGTGGCTTTCGAATGTACAGAACAGAACGGTCTTCATATATGGGAGGACTACTATATTGTGGAAATAGTAGACCCTGAAACACTTGAGCCTGTTCCCGAAGGTGAGGTGGGCGAACTGGTACTTACTACCATAAACCGTGAAGCCATGCCGTTACTTAGATACAGGACAAGAGATCTGACAAGATTCCTGCCAGGAGAATGTAAATGTGGACGCCATCACAGACGCTTGGACCGCATGAAAGGCAGAAGTGACGACATGATTATACTGAAAGGTGTGAACATCTTCCCTATCCAGATAGAGACTATACTTATGCAGTTCAAGGAACTCGGCTCTGACTATTTGATTACACTTACCAACCTCGATGCAAACGATGAAATGACGGTGGAAGTGGAACTGAACGAATTTACAGACGATTTCGGCTCACTGCAAAAGCTTACAAAAGAAATTACAAGACAGCTGAAAGACGAGATTCTGATAACACCAATCGTAAAACTTGTTCCTAAAGGCAGTCTGCCAAAACAGGAAGGAAAAGCTGTGAGAGTAAAAGATTTGCGTAAAACATTAATTTAAAGATATATTCATCATGACTGTACATCAACTATCAGTATTTGTAGAAAATAAATCGGGAACTCTGCTAAAGGTTCTTGAACTGCTTAAAGAAGCTGAAATACAACTTATTGCTTCTACTATCTCCGACACTGTGGAATACGGTATATACAGGATAATATGTTCCGACCCTGAAAGGGCTTTTCAGACATTGAACAATGCAGGTATATCCGCCAATGTTTCGGAAGTATTCGCCATAACGCTTGACAACTATCCGGGAAGAGCTGCAGATGCCATAAAAAGCTTTACTGATGCCGGAATAGGAATCTCATACTTATATTCTTTCCTGCTTGGAGGAAAAGGAATCCTCGTATTCAGAACAGACGATGCAGAAAAGACAAGACAAGTGATAACAGAAAACAAAATGAGCTATCTGGAGGACAAAAACTTGAATTCAATGGCATAAGAAAAGAATACGGATAATTAACTTATTTGAAAGTTATCATCTTGTTGCTAATAAAGTTTACAGCACCATAAACAAAGAGTCCGAAGAATTGGGCCAGATATTCATTGAGGTGAAGAAGTTCCACCAATATAAGAAGAAACACGAATTGGGCACTATAGGCCATGACAAAAGCTATAAGGAAGAACAGTATCTGACGCTGGATGCTGTTCTTTTTTGTTTCTTTGTCAAGAGGGAAAATCCAGTACTTGCACCATAGGAAATTGTTTATCTGAGCTGCCGTATATGCTGATATATTGGCTATCATATAGTCAAGATTGCATATATCCATAAGCAGCCAGACCACCAATGCAGCAATAATGGCATTAAGTGTTCCTACTATGACAAATCGTATGATGCGTACTGTTTCTTTCATTAACTAAAATCAAAAATATGGCACGGAAACAGGGATAGCCGAAACACTCCTGTATCCGTGCCTTATTATATATACTAAATTTTTATCAGTTCTTTTCTTTGATATCAACTACCAGGTTAAGTTCGTCAAGCTGTTTCTGGTCAAGATAACCAGGAGCATCAAGCATAACATCTCTACCAGAGTTGTTCTTAGGGAATGCTATACAGTCACGGATTGAATCCAGACCTGCAAAGAGTGATACCCAACGGTCAAGACCGTAAGCAAGACCACCGTGAGGAGGTGCACCGAACTTGAATGCGTTCATCAGGAAGCCGAACTGTTCCTGTGCCTTTTCTGGAGTAAATCCAAGAATTTCGAACATCTTAGCCTGAAGCTGAGAGTCGTGGATACGGATTGAACCACCTCCTACTTCGACACCGTTGATAACCATATCGTATGCATCTGCACGAACTGCAGCAGGATCAGTGTCAAGAAGTGCGACATCTTCATCCTTAGGATGAGTGAATGGGTGGTGCATAGCCATTAAGCGGCCTTCTTCTTCGCTCCATTCGAACATTGGGAAGTCAACAACCCACAGACAAGCAAACTTGTTCTTGTCGCGCAATCCCAACTGATTACCCATTTCAAGACGAAGTTCACAAAGCTGCTTACGTGTCTTCATCACATCGTCACCACTGAGGATAAGAATCAAGTCACCCGGTTTAGCACCAAATGCTTCTTTCATCTTCTGCAGAACTTCCTGTGAATAGAACTTGTCAACGCTTGACTTCACGTTACCGTTGGCCTCAACACGTGCGTAAACCAATCCCTTGGCACCTATCTGAGGACGCTTAACGAAGTCTGTCAACTGATCAAGCTGCTTGCGTGTATATGTAGCAGCACCTTCGGCACAGATACCGCCAATGTATGCAGCATTGTCGAATACAGAGAAACCGTAACCTTTGAGGATGTCCATCAGTTCTACGAATTTCATACCGAAGCGCAAATCAGGTTTGTCGCTACCATAATATTTCATTGCGTCTGCCCATGGCATACGGATGAACGGTTCAGTAAGCTCTACACCACGCAATTCCTTGAACAAGTGTTTAGCCATGCCTTCAAATGTATTGATGATATCCTCCTGTTCAACGAAGCTCATTTCGCAGTCTATCTGAGTAAACTCAGGCTGACGGTCGGCACGAAGGTCTTCATCTCGGAAACATTTCACAATCTGGAAGTAACGGTCGAAACCTGAAACCATCAACAGCTGCTTCAATGTCTGTGGTGACTGTGGAAGTGCATAGAACTGCCCCGGATTCATACGTGACGGAACGACAAAGTCACGTGCACCTTCAGGAGTAGAACCAATAAGCATAGGAGTTTCCACTTCGAGGAATCCCTTGCTGTCAAGATAGCGGCGTACTTCCATTGTCATGCGGTGACGCAATTCCAAGTTCTTGCGCACAGCAGTACGACGAAGATCGAGGTAACGGTACTTCATACGAAGGTCGTCACCACCGTCGGTATTGTCTTCGATTGTGAAAGGAGGAGTCTGAGCTGAGTTCAGGACGTTAAGCTCAGAAACGATGATTTCGATATCACCTGTAGGAATATTATTGTTTTTGCTTGAACGTTCGTTCACGGTACCTTTTACATGAATAACGAACTCACGTCCCAGATGATTAGCTTTTTCACAAAGGTCGGCATTCACATCGGTATTGAAAACCAACTGTGTGATACCATAACGGTCGCGGAGGTCAACGAATGTCATTCCTCCCATTTTACGTGTACGCTGTACCCATCCGGAAAGCGTTACATTTTTGCCTGCATCGGCAAGTCTCAACTCGCCACAAGTATGACTTCTAAACATATTATGAGTATTTTAATCTTTTGAACGACAAAGTTAGTACATGTTTTTGATTTATGCAATTATATTCACTTTTGAGTTTCTTCAAGCTTGGTCTTAAGACGCTCAAGAATATATATAGGCCCCTGCATTTTGGGATTATCACAATTTATCTCAGCCTGTGTCACAAGCTTTGCAAGAGTGTCCTTCAGATTAGGAATATATGTCGCCTTGTCCAACTGTATTGACTCAGGCAATTCCACACTCTTAAACCATTCCTCCAGTTCGCGAAGTTCATCACGAGTGTAAAGTTTAGATTCTATTTTTGCCATAAATATTTTGTATAAATATGTATCATATAAGTTAAAAAGGATAGCCCACCGCAAAATGGAAAGCAAAATCGCGCGAGAAATCCGGTACAATAAGAGGGAACCTCTCAATTCCGCTTCCCATAGGATTTACAGCTTTCATACCTCCATCGAATCGGAGAATCAGGAAATCAAGATCGAAACGTATTCCCAGACCATATGAAACCGCTATCTCCTTATAAAAACGGTTGAAAGCAAACTGCCCAGTAGAATCTGAATATCTGTTCTTCAATGTCCACACGTTTCCGGCATCAATGAATGCTGCAGCATTTAATTTCCAGAACAGGTGTGTTCTGTATTCCACATTCATATCCAATTTTATATCACCGGTATGATTGACATAATCAAGTGAGCCTGAAGCTCCACGATATCCTCCCGGTCCCAAAGAACGTACGCTCCACCCTCTCACACTGTTTGCACCTCCTGAGAAATAAAGTTTTTCGAAAGGCAAACTTTTTGAATTACCATAAGGAATTGCAATACCCGTACCTATATGAAAGACCACAGCATTTCTATCGTCAATCATAATATTCTTTGCATAATCAAAGTCTGTCTTTACATATTGGGCAAAACTGATATTTCCCATTCTGAAAGATTCTCCATCAGACGGTTTTCCGTGTATCAACTTAGAAAAACCGTAAATAAGGTTACCTGACTCTTCTATATTGAAACGGATGGAGTATGAACTTTTTTTGGCTGTCTGCTGAGTTGAAACTCCGGCGCTGTTGTAAGTATAAGTATAGACCAACCTAACAATGAACAAATCCTCATAACTGTATCTCAATAGTGGATTTATCTCATCCATATAATTAAGATACTCGATAAATGTCTTAGACCTGTATGGCATATAGATATAATTTATATCGAGTACATCAAGCCTGTGACTCGCTCTTCTTCTGCTGTTCCATCTGTAGCTCCATGCTGCCGAAGCCAATGTTCGCTCAAATTCAGGTCTGATTTGCCAGTTGTACTTCGCACTGACCTGCGACTTGGCATTTACACTCTTCTTAAAGTCAGATTTCAGAAAGGGAAACATGAATTCCGGAAACTCAAGACTTGTTTCAACACCGTATTCCGTATAGTTATTGTTTGAATATCCCTCAAGACCCGTTACAGCCTCGTATGCACCTCTGACCTTGATATTAAACGTTTCGGAACCCTTAAAAAGATTTCTGTGAGTGTATGTTACAGAAGCAGCCGCTCCCAAATCGCCAGCCGAGTTCGTACCTTCTACCTGAAAAGAAAGAGTCTTGTTCTTATTCTTCGATAATGATACATATGCATCAAGATAGGCAGAGTCATTATCAAGATGTTCCACAAATCTTATGTTAGAATATTTCAGTATTCCCAAGCGTGACAAAGATGAATATGTGGACATCACATCACGGTTGGAATACAGTTTTCCCGGCACTATCCTATTATGTGAAGCAATCACTCCTGGACGCAAGAACAACTTATCATCGTACAGGATGTTTATACCATCATACTGTATTGTATCGACTGTAGAAGACTCGTTTGCAGCATAGGCATTGTCTCCGTCCAGAATGTAATTTACGCTTCTTATTTCATACTGGCGGTGTAAAGAGCCCGTACTTTCTCCCCTGTTGCTGCTCAATGATATATTCATTGTAAGGTCAATCTTATACGTACCCCTGACTGTATCTGCCTGAAATGTAATATAATCTTTGTTGAATCTGTAGTATCCCCTGTTCAGAAGATATTGCGCAATCTTGTTTCTTTCCTCCTCAAGCATATTGACATTAAAACGCATACCTTCTTTCAATCCGCTTTTTACAGAATCATTCATCAACAATCCTCTTATCACATAATCTTCAACATTATAATTGACACTGGAAATCATATATGGCTTGCCTGAAGATACCTTGTAATATGCATTGAGCTTGTTCTTTTTCTTTCTCTCTTCTAATGACACCTGTGCACTGAGATACCCTTTGTTCTGTACTGCTCCAAGAATCTGCAATCGTGTTTCTTCGGCTACAGACCGGTCGTATATTCTCGGTGCATCCCCTATTCTACGCAGGAACCTGTTTATCCATTTTGTAGAATCCTTGCCAGAAGCGCAATAGATGTACATAGGAAGCTTTACAAGGCTGAACCATTTGGAATTTGGCTTTTGGCGGACGTATGAATACATTTCCGAAGACTTTATCTCACTGTTGTCGCTGCTGATATGTACTTCGTCGAGCAAATATTGTCCTTCAGGTATGAATTTACCCACAGAACACCCACCGAGCAGCAGTGAGATAATTATGGTGAATATGTATGTACGAAACTGATTCATCATTCGGAAAATCAAACTTATTTATTTGCAAATGTACACAAAATTCCACTAACAGAATATATACTGATGAAAATTATCCTCTTATCGGCAATAAGATTATTCATGCCATTCTATAATCTCCGAGTTTTAATAGATAAGATGAATAAATACGATTACGAACTCGAAGTTTACGAAGTTAAACTTTTAATAATATATCTGTAAATTGAAAATATCTTCTTAGCTTTGTCGGAAATAACTTCAGACTATTTAAATCATGCTCAGTAAAAATAAAATAAAGTTTATCCGTTCTTTGGAATTGAAGAAATTCAGAAAAGAGAACAAAGCATTTTTAGCGGAAGGAAACAAGTTGGTATCCGACCTTGCCGGACATTTCAGATGCAAGTTATTGGTGGCGACTCAGGAATGGCTTAACTCCAACACACAGATATCGGCTGACGAAATAATAACTGTAGAAAAGGACGAGCTGTCACGTGCCAGTCTGCTCAAAACTCCACAAGATGTTTTGGCCGTTTTCGAGACACCTGTCTATAAATTATCAGAAAATAATCCACGGAAGGAACTATGCCTGGCTCTCGATGATGTGCAGGACCCTGGAAATCTCGGTACCATCATAAGAGTGGCCGACTGGTTCGGAATAAAAAACATATATTGCTCAAACGGAACTGCCGATGCGTTCAGTCCGAAAACCGTACAGGCCACTATGGGCGCACTCGCGAGAGTAAAACTACACTATTGCGATTTGAAGGAACTGATTTCAAGACTTAATGATGTTCCGGTTTTCGGAACTTTCCTCGATGGCAAAAATATCTACGAAAATGAATTATCTGCAAACGGACTTATCGTGATGGGAAATGAAGGAAATGGTATCAGTAAAGAGGTTTCGGAACTTATCAATATAAGAATACTTATACCTAACTATCCTCAAGGTAACGAAACTTCAGAATCATTGAATGTAGCTATAGCAACAGCCATTGTATGCTCTGAATTCAGAAGACGGCAGATTTAAGACAATCGCACAACAATACTGTTGTCCGAGAAGCACATGTCTGAAACATTAAACGAAGTTACATAATATGCATTAAGAGTAAGGAGTTTATTATCATCCTCTGATGGTAATTTGCTCCTTAACTTTTTATCATTATCCACGAACAAAACTGTTGAATCCGACATCTGCTCCGGCGTTCCACATAATAATATCTTTGGGGAATCATACGACAGTACAATCAGACCGTTCAGCCACTCAGTAAAACTTATTTCCTCGGTAAAAGGATAATAATCTGTTACGGCACCAGTCTGTTCGTCTAATTGAACAACATGATTTTTCAGAAACAACCCCAAATGCGGAATATACAATCTGTGTGAAGCAAATCTTTTCATCAGAAATCTATCTCTCGGAAACACGTTTGATTTTGTCTACCCCATTTCCTTCTCTCACCTTTCTGTCAGAAACACGTACTTCCTGCTCCTTTGCTTCCGGCCTATCGTTTTCCTGCTTTTGAGAAACTTTATCTGAAACTTCTACGGGCTTACCGACTGCATTGGACCTAAAATTTCCTTCTCTGTAACGTAACAGCTTAATGTTATTGATAAGTACTGTAGCATCAGCTGAATCAGGATTACTGTAATATACAAAGCCACTGACACTCTTATATTTATATGCTGAATCAGGTTGCAGAACCAACTGTTCTTTTCCGGACTTTTCTATGACCTTCGACATTGCCAGAGTACTGTCATTATCAAATGTTATTTTCATAGATACAACAGCCTTTGCAGTATTCTTTTCATACGCTAAGAAGCTATAATCAGCCTCAAGCACAAGGATATCCTTATTGTGGAAGGTAGTATCAGCCTTGAGGTCAAACATAAGCCTGTTGGTAAGCGGAGAAGTAGTAAGCCAATACAGATTTCTGTCTGACCACACATCAACAGAGTCACCGGAAAGCGACACAGAAATCTGACCGCTTCTTTTATTAAGTTCCGACTTCATCTGCTCTTCGGCCATTTCATACCGCTTCTGAAGATTCTTGTAAATATCTGTAAGTTCCTTAGTATTTCTTGTGTACCAGACCATTGAAGAGTCAAACTCAGCTTCAGTCACACCATGTTTCTTGAATACATAATTTTTATAAGATTCACGCTTATATCTTTCAGAATAACTCAAATCATTACCCATGGTGAGAGCCAAATGATAATCGTACAACAACTCTTCCATATCAGACGGCTGTATGATATCATCAGGAATTTGTTTACCACAAGACACTACGGTAAAAACTGTTCCACAAAGCAATAAGCGTAAATATTTATTCATAAAAAAAGTGTATTGATTATTTCTTTTCTGTGTGTGACAATGAATTCAGATAACCACTGTAGAATATAAGCAACGCTATTATTCCACAACTGATAGCAGCATCGGCAAAGTTGAAGATAGGGCTGAAAAATATAAAATGCTCTCCACCAACCAATGGCATCCAGTCAGGCCAGTAAGTATCGATAATCGGAAAATAGAACATGTCGACTACTTTTCCATGCAGCCAGTCGGAATACCCCTCTCCCATAGGTACGAAACTTGCAATCTGAGTTCTTGTACTTTCGCTGAATATTTCACCATAGAACACACAGTCTATTATATTGCCTATGGCTCCTGCCAAAACTAACGACAGACATACTATATAACCGGTCTTGACCTTTTTGGGCTGACGGACAAGCTTGGCTATATACCATGTAATCAATATGACAGCTACTATGCGGAAGATGGTTAGAAAAAGCTTGGCAAATATTTCCAAACCGAAAGCCATACCGTTATTCTCTGTGAAATAAATGTAAAACCAGTCTGTTATCTTATAATTCTGATGCAGGAACATGGTTGTTTTCACCCAGATTTTTATAATCTGGTCTATAATCAATACCACAGCCACTATAATAGCAGCCATCCTGCCTTGAGAAAATATCTTATTCATACTAAATACCTATGTAGTAAGTTAAACTTAAAACACAATGAAACTGAAATTTAATCTAAAAAATTGAGAACCGAAAAAAATTCGATTCTCAATTCCATAAAATAATAAAAATTACTTCTTTCCTTGTTGTTTAGCTTCGATGCTTAATGTAGCATGAGGTACTGCACGAAGACGTTCTTTTGGTATAAGTTTGCCTGTTTCGCGACAAACACCATATGTTTTGTTTTCAATTCGTACCAAAGCTGCCTGCAGATTCTGAATAAACTTAAGCTGTCTTGATGCCAGGCGAGTTGTCTCTTCCTTCGACAATGTACTGGCACCCTCTTCCAGCACTTTGTATGTAGGCGATGTATCGTCTGTATCATTTCCGTCAGCATTCATAATACTGCTTTTAAGTTTCTCATAGTCGCGTTCTGCGAGCTGAAGCTTTTCCATGATAATGGCACGGAACTCCTCGAGTTCAGCGTCAGAATACCTTGTTTTCTCAGCCATAGTGTTTAAGTTTTAAAATTAATAATAGTATCTGCCAGGTGTTACAACATCCGGCAGATGGGAACATTTATCACTGTTTGGTAACCTTCACAAACAGAGAGAAGTCATCAAAGTTGAGTTCTGTACCTTCAGCAACTTCGTCTACCAGTTCAAGTGAGTTAGCCAAAACTTGGTTGCAAATATAATTATTATATTCATTTACAGCATCATCTGTATTGGAATTTCTTGATAAAGTAATATTTATTTTATCAGTTATTTCAAATCCGCTACTCTTTCTGATGTTCTGAATACGATTTACAAGTTCACGTGCTATACCTTCGCGTCTGAGTTCTTCAGTAATTGTCACTTCAAGAGCTACAGTCAAGCGTCCTTCATTGGCTACCAACCATCCCGGAATATCTTCGCTGAAGATTTCAACATCAGCAGTTTCGATAACAGCATCACCTCCATCAAGAGCGAATGTGTAAGAACCGTTCTTTTCAAGTTCAGCAATAGCTTCCTGCGACATTTCAGCTACGGCAGCAGCTACAGCCTTCATCTGTTTTCCGAACTTAGGACCAAGTTTCTTGAAGTCACACTTAACTTTCTTAACCAATACACCTGAAGCACCTTCTACGAACTTGATTTCCTTAACATTGACTTCACTAAGAATCAAATCCTTAACTGCTTCGATATGACGTTTCTGATCTTCGTCAACAACAGGAACCATGATACACTGTAGTGGCTGACGTACCTTGATATTAACCTTACGACGAAGTGCAAGTACCATTGATGTAACATCCTGTGCCATCTGCATACGTGCTTCAAGCTCCTTATTTACAAGACTTTCGTCAGCTACAGGGAATTTAGCAAGGTGTACTGATACTACATTGTCGCGTCCTGTTACATTTACAAGGTCCATATACAGACGGTCTGCATAGAAAGGAGCTATAGGAGCCATCAGTTTTGCAACCGTTTCAAGACACACATACAATGTCTGATAAGCAGAAAGTTTGTCTGTTGACATTGAATTTCCCCAGAAACGCTTACGGTTCAGACGTACATACCAGTTACTCAAGTTGTCATTTACGAAGTCTGTAATCAGACGACCAGCTTTAGTTGGTTCATAATCATTATAGCAAGCATCAACATCCTTTACCAATGAGTTGAGTAATGACAATATCCATCTGTCGATTTCAGGACGTTCTTCCATCGGTACATCTTTCTCTGCATAGCAGAATCCATCTACATTTGCATAAAGTGCAAAGAATGAATATGTATTGTAAAGTGTTCCGAAGAATTTACGTCTTACTTCGTCCACACCTTCAGTATCAAACTTCAAGTTATCCCATGGAGAAGCATTGGTAATCATATACCAGCGCAATGGGTCTGAGCCGAACTTCTCGATTGTAGCAAACGGATCAACCGCATTACCAAGACGCTTAGACATCTTGTTACCGTTCTTGTCGAGCACAAGACCGTTAGAGATAACATTCTTGTAAGCTACACTGTCGAACACCATAGTAGCGATTGCATGAAGTGTAAAGAACCATCCACGAGTCTGGTCTACACCTTCAGCAATGAAATCGGCAGGATAGTAAGAACGATTGTCTACTATCTCCTTGTTTTCGAACGGATAGTGAAGCTGTGCATATGGCATAGCACCTGAGTCAAACCAAACGTCGATAAGGTCTGTTTCACGTTTCATCGGCTTGCCGCTTTCAGAAACCAGAATGATATCGTCAACGTAAGGACGGTGTAAATCTATCTTATCGTAGTTTTCCTTGCTGTACTGTCCTGGAACGAAACCAAGCTTCTTATATGGATTTTCTGTCATGAAGCCGGCAGCTACAGACTTTTCAATTTCATTATAAAGTTCTTCTACAGAACCGATACACAACTCTTCGCCTTCATCATTACGCCAGATTGGAAGCGGAGTACCCCAATAACGGGAACGGCTCAAGTTCCAGTCGTTCAGGTTTTCAAGCCACTTGCCGAAACGTCCTGTACCAGTTGATTCTGGTTTCCAGTTGATAGTCTTGTTCAATTCTATCATACGGTCTTTAGCTGCAGTAGAACGGATAAACCAGCTGTCCAGCGGATAGTAAAGCACCGGTTTGTCTGTACGCCAGCAGTGAGGATAGTTGTGTACATGCTTTTCAATCTTGAATGCCTGATTGTTCTGCTTCATCATCATGCAGATATATATATCAAGCGATTCGGCTGCCTGAGCAGCTTTTTCGTCATACTTGCCGTCAACAGTGAACTGAGGGTCGTATGCATTCTTAACCCAACGTCCCTGATATTCTTTATAAGCGTCAACATTTACACATTCCTTCACGAAAGCCTCATCAAGTTCTTCCAACAGATAGAACTTACCTGTCAGGTCAACCATAGGACGAGTTTCGCCTTTCTTGTTAATCATGAACAATGAAGGAATTCCTGCAGCACGAGCCACATTGGCATCGTCAGCACCGAATGTAGGAGCGATATGTACTATACCTGTACCGTCCTCTGTAGTAACATAGTCACCTGGAATTACACGGAAAGCTTTTGCAGATGCCTCAACCCATCCGTCAGCAGTAGCCTCAACCGGCTTAACCCATGGGATAAGCTGTTCGTATTCCATACCTACAAGGTCAGTACCTTTGTACTCGCCTACCACCTTGAATGGGATAAGTTTATCGCCCGGTTTATAGTCTTCAAGAGCTATTTCTTCTGCTTTCTTGTTGAAATGAGTGTAAAGAAGAGGTTTTGCCAAAACTACAGTCATCTTCTCGCCTGTATAACCGTTATAAGTCTGTACAGCTACATAGTCAATCTTCGGACCAACGCAAAGAGCTGTGTTTGAAGGCAATGTCCAAGGAGTAGTAGTCCATGCGATGAAGTAAGGAGTACCCCACTGAGCCATTTCAGGTTTCGGGTTCTTCATCTTGAACTGTCCTACTACAGTAGTATCCTTCACGTCGCGATAGCAACCAGGCTGGTTAAGCTCGTGCGAGCTAAGTCCTGTACCTGCAGCAGGTGAGTATGGCTGGATAGTATAACCTTTATACAGCAGACCTTTTCCGTAAAGCTGTTTTAGAAGCCACCACAAAGTTTCTATGTAACGGTTATCGTATGTGATATAAGGATTTTCAAGGTCCACCCAGTAACCCATCTTGTGAGTCAGGTCAGTCCATTCCTTAGTAAATTTCATGACATCGGTACGGCAGTGATGATTGTATTCAGCCACAGAGATAGTTTTACCGATATCCTCCTTAGTGATTCCAAGAGCTTTTTCCACACCAAGTTCCACTGGCAGTCCGTGAGTATCCCATCCGGCCTTACGCTTTACCTGAAAACCTTTCATGGTTTTGAAGCGGCAGAATGTATCCTTAATGGTACGAGCCATAACGTGGTGAATACCCGGCATACCGTTAGCCGAAGGAGGACCTTCATAGAATACATACGAAGGATAACCTTCACGTTCTGTCATACTCTTTGAGAACACATCATTCTCATCCCATTTCTTCAGCACCTCTTTATTCACTTCCGACAGGTTAAGCTGAGAATATTCAGTAAATTTGATACTCATAGTTTTATGTTGTTTATCTAATTATCTTATATTTTGAGAAATAGCTTTACATTAATTAGGCTGCAAATTTAAAAGAAAAAATAGAGAATTAAAAGAAAAGTATATAAGTTTATGCAGAAGCATTGTTTTGTATTTTGCAGAAACAATAAAAAAAACTGTACCTGCATTATCCTGAAAACAATGAGGTACAGCCACACGAATAAACTAAAAAATTAATTATCTTAAATGTTATGAGATGCCTGACAACTTTTTATAAAACGAAAACAATCTAAAGCTGCATTTTGTTCATAATTTTCTGTTAATTTCCATAGAAGCATGCCGGATAACCATCCAACAGACAATCCAATCTGTTACTTCCCATTATTATATTATCCATATAAGAATAATCATTAGCCCCATATTTAAGCCTCAGACTGGTATAGTTTGCATCATACCAATCCCATACAAATGTGTATGACGATTCCTTACGGAATCCACGTCTGTCAACAGTCAGGACATAATCCTCACCAACATTATTATCATAGAAACGTAATTCCTGGCGATGAAAATCTCCATAACTGTCAGTCCATTCTTCAACCCATGTTCTGCTACACAAATAATATGTAGCCTCACGGTAATTATTGGTTCCGTTACCCAATTCTATACCTATTCCTACATATTCACATGAAGAGAACAGAACAGGGAATACGGTGATTAGTGCCGAAAAGGCAATAATCTTAAACAAGCATTTCATGGTTTCCTTCTGTTATCATTAATTTCCTTGATACAAAAGTACACATACCGGTTCACATTATATAAAGTAAATTCCTACAATTTAAGGGGAATTTCCCTAAAAGTTATAGGGATATAAGAAAAGCATTACAACATGGAGTCCGAGAACCTCACATTGTAATGCTTATTTTGCAGTAATGCTGTGTATTGATTATCAAGCCATTGTTCCGCCCACTATATCAAGAAGCTCATTGGTAATAGCCTGCTGACGGCTCTTGTTGTATACCAGAGTAAGTTCCTGAATAAGGTCGTTGGCATTGTCAGTCGCTATCTGCATAGCCATTGTTCTGGCTGCATGTTCCGAAGCCGCAGCATCAAGCAGCACTGTATAGATTTTCATCCTCAGAACTTTCGGGACAAGCGAATTCATTATAACTTCAGCCGACGGCTCAATTATATAGTCGTAAGCCTGTTCCTTTGTTTCAGCATCTTCATTTCCACCAACCTGTCCGTTAACATCGACCGGCAGATAAGTTTCATGAGTCAGAATCTGAGATGATGTTGACTTGAAGTGATTATACAGCAAATCTACCTTCTGTATTTCACCCTTCAGGAATTTGGTCATCAGTTCCGAAGCAAGGTCTGAAGCATCCTGATAGTTAGGTTTACCGCTCATATGCTGATAGTCACCTGCCACTTCCATTCCCATCTTCTTTACAGCTTCCGCTATTTTTCTGCCCACAGGATAAATCAGGATATTCTCCTTACCTACCTTGGCAGAATATTCGTCTATCAAAGCGGTAAGATGTCTTATGACATTTGCATTATATCCGCCACAAAGACTGCTGTTCGAAGCAAAAGCCACTATAGCCACCTTCTTCACCTGTTTGTTGATAGAGAAAGGTGTCTGAACAGAAACGCCGGAAGCAAGGAAGTTTCTCAAGATTCCATACAATTTACTTTCGTATGGGAGCATATTTTCGATAGCCTCCTGTGCCTTGTGAAGTTTTGCCGACGCCACCATCTTCATGGCCGAAGTAATCTTCAGCGTGCCGTTGATAGAGTTTATTCTACTTTTTACTTCTTTCAGCGATGCCATAATACTTATTCTTTATATTGTGCCACTATCTCAGCTGCCACTTTCTCGATAATAGCTGTTACAGTATCATTAATCTGTCCGCTTTCTAGAACATCTATTACATCCTCCTTATGGTTAACACGAAGAGTTGAAAGGAATGTATCCTGGAAATTACGAATATTTCCGATAGGAATTTCACGCATCAACCCGTGAGTACCACAGTAAAGTATTGCAATCTGCTCGCCTACAGGCATAGGAGAATATTGTGGCTGTATAAGCAACTGATTGTTTTTACGTCCACGGTCGATAGCCATTGCTGTCACAGGGTCCATATCACTGCTGAACTTGGAGAATGCTTCAAGTTCGCGATACTGTGCCTGGTCAATTTTCAGTGTACCTGCAACCTTCTTCATACTCTTTATCTGTGCACTACCACCCACACGTGATACCGAGATACCTACGTTGATGGCAGGACGGAAACCTTGGTTGAACAGGTCTGTTTCAAGGAATATCTGTCCGTCGGTGATTGAAATCACGTTAGTAGGGATATACGCTGATACGTCACCGGCCTGAGTTTCGATGATAGGCAACGCTGTCAACGAACCGCCGGCCTTAACTTTTCCTTTCAGACTTTCAGGCAAATCATTCATCTGTTCTGCCACTTCCTGCTGGTTGATAATCTTTGCCGCACGTTCAAGCAGACGTGAATGCAAATAGAATATATCACCAGGATATGCTTCACGTCCTGAAGGACGACGAAGGATAAGTGACACCTCACGGTAAGCCACAGCCTGTTTTGACAAGTCATCATATACCACCAGTGCATGACGGCCGGTATCGCGGAAATATTCACCGATAGCAGCACCGGCAAACGGAGCGAAATACTGCATAGCAGCAGGATCTGATGCTGTAGCCGCAACTACCACTGTATAATCCATTGCACCACGTTCACGAAGTGCATTAACTATGCTTGCCACAGTAGAACCTTTCTGTCCGATAGCTACATATATACAGTAAACCGGGTTTCCGGCCTCATAGTTTGAACGCTGATTGATGATAGTATCTATAGCGATTGCTGTCTTACCTGTCTGACGGTCGCCGATAATCAACTCACGCTGTCCGCGTCCTATAGGAATCATGGCATCGATAGCCTTCAGACCAGTCTGCAACGGTTCTGTTACAGGCTGACGGAAGATAACTCCCGGTGCCTTACGTTCAAGCGGCATCTCAAAGGTCTCGCCGGTTATATCACCACGTCCGTCCAATGGAACGCCCAGAGGGTCGATGACACGTCCCAACATACCCTCACCCACATTGATTGAAGCGATATGTTTTGTACGTTTCACTATCATACCCTCCTTAATCTGGTCAGTAGAACCAAGCAGGACGGCACCCACATTGTCCTCTTCCAGATTCATTACGGTACCCATCACTCCGTTCTCGAATTTCAGCAGCTCGTTGGCTTCAGCATTACGCAAGCCGTATATACGAGCCACCCCATCACTCACCTGCAGCACAGTACCAACTTCATCAAACTTTAGTGATGTGTCGATACCTTCAAGCTGCTGGAGCAATACTTCTGAAACTTCGCTGGGTTTTATAGTATTATCTGCCATTATTTGTCAATTCAATAATTATACTATTCTTCTGTTTTTATCAATAAACTGACGTTTTACTCTTCTAAGCTGGTTGGCAACGCTTGCATCCAAACGATATCCGTCAATCTCCATTATATAGCCTCCAATAATTGAAGGGTCAATATTTGCTTTGATTTCTACCGTCGAATCTGTCTTGAGCGAACCAATTTCCTCCAGATGTCTGACAAGTTCAGGAGCCTCAACAGCCGTAGTCAGTTTACCCATCAAAATATGCTTCCTCTCCCGGTACTGGTCTATAAAAGACCATGTCATGAAATGCAAGAATTTTTCCCTCTTTCCATCAATGACAAGCTGAAGGAAACGTTTCATTTCTTCACTGACATCCTTTCCGCCTGCTGCCTCGACCAGCAAATCCAGTTTCATTTTTCTTGTTACTACCGGATTTTCCACTGTTCTTTTCAAATCAGGCACGTTAGCAAAATGTCCGGCCAGCGTTTCAACCTCCTGATATACTTTCTTCTCGTTTCCCTTTGCCATTGCAAAGTCCAACAAAGCCTTGGCATAACGCTTTGAAACTACTCCTGTATTCATAACCGGTTATTTAGAAGATTCAACCATCTCGTCCACCAATCGACTGATTAGTTCAGTCTGTTCCTTATCGTCAGCTAATTTAGTGCGTATCACTTTTTCAGCAACACTCACCGAAAGCAGAGCCACCTGACGTCTGATATCGCGGATTGCACTTTCCTTTTCAGTTTCAATCTGCTTTTTCATTTCGTCCATCAGACGGTCACCTTCCAAACGAGCCTTTTCCTGAGCCTCTCTAATGATACGGTCACGTGTTTCAGTGGCCGATTTCAGGATTCTGGCTTGTTCTTCACGAGCTTGAGCAAGGATTTTCTCGCCTTGGGCCTTCACGTTAGCCAATTGTGCGTTAGCTTCGCGTGCAGCTTTCAGCGAGTTGTCGATATACGCCTTCCGGTCGTCAACCATCTTGATGATAACTGGGAATCCGAATTTTGCCAACAGAAAGAAGACAATTCCGAATACCACCACCATCCAGAACAGCAACCCCGGATCCGGAGTCAACAATCCCATACGCTGATTATTATAGGAACAATGTCAAAAGACAAACGATAATTGCAATAAGTGCCACACCTTCAACCAAGGCAGCAACGATAATCATATTCATACGAATATCTCCTGAAGCTTCCGGCTGACGAGCAATAGCTTCCATAGCGGAGCTACCAATCTTACCAATACCAATACCTGCACCAATTACTGCAATAGCTGCACCAAGAGCAGCACCAAATTTACCTAAACCTGCACCAGCAGCAGCCTGTAATAAAATTGAAAGTAACATAATTATAAGTTTTTAATTTGTTTGTTTTTTAATTCTTTATTTTTTCTCTTTTTCTTCTTTTACACGCGACAAGCCAATAAATACGGCCGAAAGCATAGTAAAGACATAAGCCTGGATAAATGCCACAAGAACCTCAAGTGCTGTCATAAACACTCCAAATGCCACTGATACAAAAGTCATTGTGCCATTGATAAGCGGTCCTACCTTGACCGTAATAAATATTATGGCAAGCAAACTAAGTATGGCAGCATGTCCAGCCATTATATTGGCAAAAAGACGAATCATAAGGGCAAATGGTTTTGTAAACAGCCCGAAGAACTCTATAACCGGCATCATCGGTACAGGAGCCTTAAGCCATACCGGCACTTCAGGCCAGAACACCTCTTTCCAATACTCCTTGGTGGCAAATGCATTTGTAAAGAAGAATGTAACCAATGCCAGAACTAAAGTTATAGCAATATTACCTGTAACATTCGCTCCACCCGGGAAGAATGGAATAAGCCCCATCAGATTATTTACCAATATAAAGAAAAACGCCGTGAGCAGATATGGAGCATATCGTTGATAGTCAGGACCGACACATCCTTTTATCACATCGTTGTACACCATAAGCACCAGTGATTCTATCATACCGACACCACCTTTAGGCGCACCGTTTTCCACCGGATGTTTTTTGTACCATCTGGCACATCCCAGAACTATCCATACCAGAACCGCACTGTTTATCATCAGTGCCAGAACATTCTTAGTAATCGATATATCCAACGGACGAACCTCTTCGCCGGCAGCATTACGTTCAACTATTTTTCCATCATAAGCTCCGCCCTCGGCTATGTAAAGTCCTTCGTACTCGCCTTCCTCAAGTTTTTCAGATGAGAATACATGCCATCCGGTACTGCTTTTCACTATTACCGGCAGTGGTATTGTGATATGAGCGTTTCCTATGCTGACAATATGCCAGGAGTAGGCATCGTTGATATGTCCGAACACCAGTTCATTGACATCCACATCACCATCCTCATGCGATGATTCGGCAGACGCAAATCCTGATGTAAAAACCATCAGTAACACCAAAGTCCATATGTAACGTACTTTTTTCATTGTTTCTGTTTTAGTTTTTTCTTCTTTTTAAGCCTCAGTTCAATATTTGTAAAATATACAGTTTCGAATATGAGAAAAGATACATAGAATACCAGAAATGTCGCTACGAAAGGCAAGACTTCATGCCGAACTGCAAAACAGTATATAGCTACAATCAGTACACTGACAAGAAATTTTGTTCCCTTGGTAACCAGGAACAGCGGAATCATTTTATCTTCTCCCAACCGATAAGCCAGAGAAAACATGTTGATGTAAAACAGGCCGAAGAGATAAAAGAACACCGGTATGGCCGGAAACCAGGGAAAATACCTGTCAGGTATAAACAGATGATAAACCAGACCTATAACCACAGACAATACCAAAGTCAATATTGTCATTTTCTTTATGAATACCTTCTTAGCCTTAAGCAAGAACATGTTTTTCAGATTTTACGGTTTATAATTCTACACACACTGAGACCAAATTATCTTTAACCTCAACGAATCCTCCTGTAATTTTCAATTTCTGCGTATCTCTCTGCACTCGATAATGAGCCTCACAACACTGGTAAATGACTTCACCTTCCTTTAAAGAAGATATTATAGGAGCATGGTTTACAAGCACCTGAAATTTACCGAGTTCACCCGGCAGTTCCACCCAGTTGACAGGGCCATCGAAGAGAGTACGCTCCGGTGATATTATCACCAGATGCAATTCCTTCCTGTCCATAGGCGTTATGCTTTAGCAGCCTCAAGCAGTTTCTTTCCTTTTTCTATGGCATCTTCGATAGTTCCTACATTAAGGAATGCCTGTTCAGGCAGATAGTCAACCTCACCATCAAGAATCATCTTGAATCCCTTAATTGTATCTTCTATGGAAACCATAGCACCAGGAACACCTGTAAACTGTTCAGCAACGGCAAACGGCTGTGAAAGGAATCTCTGTACCCTACGAGCACGGTTAACAGTCAGACGGTCTTCGTCAGAAAGCTCGTCCATACCGAGGATAGAGATAATATCCTGCAGTTCCTTGTTACGCTGAAGTATCTGCTTAACTCTCTGTGCAGTTTCGTAATGTTCTTTTCCTACGATAAGCGGGTCAAGAATACGGGATGTAGAATCCAGAGGGTCAACGGCAGGATAGATACCAAGTTCGGCAATCTTACGGCTTAACACTGTAGTAGCGTCAAGGTGAGTAAATGTAGTAGCCGGAGCAGGGTCTGTCAAGTCATCGGCAGGCACATAAACAGCCTGAACTGATGTGATGGAACCATTCTTTGTAGAAGTGATACGTTCCTGCATCTTACCCATTTCAGTAGCCAGAGTAGGCTGATAACCTACAGCCGAAGGCATACGTCCAAGAAGTGCGGACACCTCAGAACCTGCCTGAGTGAAACGGAATATATTGTCTATAAAGAACAGAATATCCTTAGGACTGTTCTCGTCTGTCTTGCGGTCACGGAAAGATTCTGCAAGAGTCAAACCGGACAGTGCAACAGACTGACGTGCGCCGGGAGGCTCATTCATCTGTCCGAACACCATTGCAACCTGCGACTTTTCAACTTCCTTGTAATCCACCTTAGACAAATCCCAATTGCCTTCTTCCATGCTCTTCTGGAATTCCTCTCCATAGCGGATAACACCTGATTCAATCATTTCCCTGAGCAAGTCATTACCTTCGCGGGTACGTTCTCCCACACCGGCAAAGACAGAGAAACCATTATGCTTCTTTGCAATATTGTTAATCAACTCCTTGATGAGCACTGTCTTGCCGACACCTGCACCACCAAACAATCCGATTTTACCACCTTTCAGATAAGGTTCCAAAAGGTCAATAACCTTAATACCTGTAAACAAAACTTCCTGAGTTGTTGCCAAATCCTCAAAACGTGGAGGTTCGCGGTGTATAGGGAAACCGTCCTTCTTGTCCAGTTCGGACATTCCGTCAATAGTCTCTCCCACTACGTTCATCACACGTCCCCTGATCTGTGCTCCCACCGGCATGGTTATAGGCTGACCGGTAAGTACAACTTCCATTCCGCGTTTCAGTCCGTCTGTACTGTCCATAGCTACTGTACGCACAGTATCCTCACCGATATGCTGCTGCACCTCGATAATCAATGTACGACCATCCTTGCGGACAACAGTCATTGCATCGTGTATCTTCGGCAAAGCGACATCAGCATCCAATCCTTCAAGGTCGAAATGGACATCCACTACCGGACCGATAACTTGCGAAATATGTCCAACGATTTTTGACATAAACTAATCTGTTAAATAATTATCTTAATTGTATATCGCAAATTTAATGTTTTATCCTATAACAATGTTCTTAAAAGTAACATTTTTTATCCCTCAAACAATATTATAGGACACAATAAGAGAGATATTTCCCAATACTGTTTACATATTATCACAGAGAATAAAGACTTTTTAAACAAGGAACATACCATTACAGTATAGAACCAATCTTTCTTCTTATTGCAATTATATTATATACAGATACCAAAATAAACAAAATAAGACCAAAGACACATGACATGGCAATGCTTACATAATCTGTACCTGTTATAATGTCAGAAAGTGCATCAGTATATATTCCTCTGACAATTACCATAATAATGACAGACAGAACCAAAACCATAAGATTAATAGCCACAGTCAGTATCTGATAAGGCATAGCTACGCGCGATGTACCGTAGCCTATAAGAATAAGATTCTCGAGTTTGTCCGTATTCTTCTGCAAAAGCAGATATATACTAAGCAATAATATATAAAATGACAACAAACTTATCACAAGTCCGACTGCCATAACTACTCCTACAGCCACTTTCAGGAACCAAGTCATCTTGCCTGCATCAAGTTTGCTGTCCTCGGTTTCATATCCGTTATCGTTAAAATACCGGGCTATTCTTTCGTCGGCAGGATTGTCCACCTCTATAATAAGGCGCGACGGCTCCCATTCCTTGTTTCCGCCATAAGTGGCATTTGCCGAATTCATGAATGATTCAGGCACGAGTATAGTGTTCAGCCTGTTGGAGAACCCCACTATACGTCCCTTCTTCATATCCCGTTTTCCGTTTCCGGCAATATAAAGATTAAGTGATACCAACCCTACCATACCTTCCGACAGCTGCGGAAGATTCCTGCTTCGTGCAAATCCGAAGTTATAAAGATTGAGATAATTGCGCGGAATAATGATTGGAATTTCACTCTGTCCGTCCGTGTAACGCCATGCATCGGCCCTTACATCTACAAAACCGTCCGGTACAGACTCAAGAAACATAGCAGTTGATATATCCATTCCTCCAAATGATATACCGGCCGACACCTTGAACTGAGAAGGCTGGAAAGCCCCTACCTCTACTGTGAACGGCTGCGATTTCAAATCATTCATCTCATAATCAGAGAAAGTACCGCTCTTTCCTGCAATACTTCCCAAGGGGCTGACCTTTTTTGTCACTACTATATAATCCTTCTTTATAAAACTGTCTTCCTGAGTGAATACAGGCGATACATCATTATAGAACTGTATCCCTAACATCACTATCACCATTCCGCACAGGTTGGCAATAAAGAAACCTGCCAACTGCGCCACACTGATATGCTGTCTTAATAATTTCCAAAGCATAATGACTCTCCGGTACGTTTTTAAAGTTTTATTTCCACATCATAATCCATGTTCAGACGGCGACCTATCGAAGTAACTATTACTCCAACTCCCCTTTCACGTATCTCCGCCGACAGTATATCTCCCATTATTTTACTGTTGGCATCATCCAGATGGCTCACCGGCTCATCCATAAACAGGAAGTCCGACGGCTGACAGAGCATCCTTATGAAAGCCACTCTCTGCTGCTGACCGAACGACATCTGTCCTACCGGTTCATTCCATTTATCCTCAATTCCCAACATGGAAAACCATTCTCTTATCTGTTTCTCTGCCCTAAAATGAGTCAGATTGTTTTTCAGAGTCACATTTTCCGCAGCCGTAAGTTCAGGGAACAGGCGCAACTCCTGAAACATCATTCCTATAGCCTGCTGTCTGACACCGGTCCAATCATCTCCGGAAAGGTTTCTGATATCCGTACTGTCAAAACTGATAATACCTTCATAATCCTTTCTGTAACCATATATAAAACTGCAAAGCGATGACTTACCGGTTCCGGAAGCAGCCTCTATCAGGTAAGATTTTCCTTTCGCGAAAGAGAGTTTCTTTCTCCACACGTCGGAAACTATATTTTCGCGTCCTGCAAACACAGCCGGCAGGATATTTTCCAATTCTATTCTTTCCACCTTTCAGTACTTGTTTTAATTATTCAGCAAAGCTCCCAAAGGATTCTTATTCCTATCTTTCATCATTATCTCAATGCGTACATTACTTCCGTCGGCACTTTCCACCGTGAGATAATCCAAACCTCCGAAGAATGCAAGCACTGATGCCATCGACCCTTTAAGTTTTTTCAAGTCGAGCAGACGGTCCAAAGATGTCAAATCTGAAACCATAAAGAATCTCTGACCTTCCACTCTTTTTCCCCAGGTACGGTTTCTGAGTGAAAGCCCCAACACTCGCCTGTCTATCAATGATTCTTTGTTGGTGACATAAAGTTTGCCGTCCTTCACTCCTATCCACAGTTCCATATATCCCGGAGTCAGCCCAACAAGACTGCCGTCCACTGTCTTGAATTCATATCCGTTGTCGCCGTGATTGCGCAACAGCACCTGACCGCCTGAAAGAGCAGCCATAGACTTGAGTGTTTCAAAAGATTTCAGAAAATCATCATTTGTAACGTCTGCAAAGGCTATAAAGTCTTTTCCGTCCTTTCCGGACATGGACAGAGCCACATCGCCGCTAATGGCACTGAATATAGAACCAAAATCCAAAGGAATCATAGATTTCTCAAAATATCTTCTGACAGAAGGATTCCCACATATAAAGTTGTAGAACTCTCCTCCTTTTATATTTGCCGTTGCCCAGAACTGAGTATTCGACGGGAACATATCCAAATAACAGCCTTTAATCCTATCCGTCACCTGCTGTTTCTTTTCAAGAACACCCTTCATCACCTTGTCTGTGACCATCATTTCCACATCCATGACAGTTTTTCCGTTTGTGAAATCTATCGTAGAAACAGCCTTTACATCCTTCAGACGCATTTCTGCCGATATTCCCATCGTAAGTGGATATACCGCCTCATGAGGCAAAACTTCAAGCGAACTCCACAATACTATATCACCCTTTTTCTGCTCCATACTCCTGAAATCATCCGATGCCGAAAATCCTTCACCATCTTTCTGACGCAGCCACATAGAAGCCTGCCTTACGAGCGACTTAGGGTCAGAGCCTTTATTGTCGGACACCAAAACCAAAGCTCCGTCATTATAAGCCAAAAGCCACTCGCCTATGACAGTCCATTCGCATCCGTCGGCTTCTTTCAGTGGCAGACAAAGCTGTTGTTTGGTAAGTGCTTCAAGCAGTTCCTCTAATTTATCACTATCTGTCACCTTGACCAACAGCCCTCCGATTTTGGCCTGCTCACCCATAAAGAGATAAATCTTTTCCTTCAGTCCCAAACCGCTCTCAGTGGCATCGCGGAATATTTTCTCTACCAAGGCTTCAGAACTGGAAAGACCGCTCTTGACCATTTTTTCAAATCGAGCAAGAACATCCTTATCGGCATTCGCACCGCTAAGGCCACTCTTTTCTGACATGGAATTTATATCGAGGGCCACCACAGCCGCCGATTTTGCAGGAATGGCATTTCTATAATCCGTAGTACTGCCACAAGCTGCCATAAACAAGGCTAATACGGGTATGTATAAATATTTCAGTTTCATTTCAGTTGTTAGATATCAGTTTTTAATTGTTAGATATTAGTCGTTGGCATTCATCAGGTTCATAGTATGTACCGCCACAAGAGCCGCTGTTTCCGTACGCAAACGGGATTTTCCAAGACTCACCGGCTTGAAGCCTTTCTTTATGGCCATTTCCACTTCTTCTTTGCTAAAGTCACCTTCCGGACCTATCAGAATCAAAGCATCATTTCCCGGAACTATGGCATCTTTCAGCAGAGTCTTCTCTCCCTCATTGCAGTGGGCTATAAACTTATCTCCCTTGAAATCCATTTTCATGAACTTGTCGAAGTCTGTCATCTCATTGATTACAGGCTTACGCGCCTTCAGCGACTGTTTTACGGCAGACACAACTATCTTCTCTACCCTCTCCGTCTTTATAACCCTGCGTTCTGAATAACGGCAGTTGAGAAATGTTATCTCGTCAAGTCCTATCTCAGTTGCTTTCTCCGCAAACCATTCTATGCGGTCCATCATCTTTGTGGGTGCCATAGCTATATGCAGATGTCCTTTCCACAACGGTTCCTGGAATGTTTTCTCCAAAACTTTCACCTGGCATCTTTTGCCTGTGGCAGCACTTATTGCAGCCTTGTAGAAATATCCTTTGCCATCGGTGAGCTGAATCTCATCACCTATATTCAGTCGTAAGACTCTTACGCAATGTCCTGCCTCCTCTGCAGGGAGTTCTGTATCTGTAAGTATGTCCGGAGTATAAAATACGTGCATAATAATATGTTTGAAATTAAAACCGAACAAATGTAACCATTTTTTCTGACACTTCAGCTAAAATAAAACGACGAAGCATTCGAAGTCGAATAACGAAGCGTTTTATTTTAACAAATATAAACGCACAGAAAGCATACTTTTTAATACCTAAAAAAAGATTTTTTTGTATGTTTGCTGCCATTAACTATAAAACAACTCAACATGAAAAAACTACTATTATTGACATTAGCGTTATTGCCTCTCTTTGCTACTGCAAAAGACAATAAGAAAAACGACAATTCCAACCCTAAGTATCTGGAAGGTGCAATCACATTCAAAGATGACAAAATAACTTTTGAAGATGAAATTAAAGTGCCGTCGATGTCGAAAGACGAATTATACACAACAATGCTCCAATGGGCGGAAAAACGATTTGTTCCGGACAAGAAACTAAACAGCAGAGTGGTATATACCAACAAAGAGAACGGTGAAATCGTAGCTTCGGCAGAAGAATATCTGGTTTTCAGTTCGACAGCTCTTTCGCTCGACAGAACAAGAATCTATTATCATTTCTATATACAGACAGACAACGGGGTATGCAAACTCAATATGAGCCGAATCAGATACTGGTATGACGAAAACCGCGACGGCGGAGAACGCTACACTGCAGAAGAATGGATAACTGACGACATGGCTCTGAACAAAAAGAAAACAAAACTTGCTCCTATATGCGGAAAGTTCCGCCGCGAAACCATAGACCTGAAAGATGAACTTTTTGCTTCAGCAAAAGACAATTTGGGACAGAAAGTTCTTGGTACGACCACAACTGAAAATACTGTCACAGCCGCTACAGCAAAGAAGACAGGAACAGTAGCCGTATCTGAACTTCCTGCAAATCTGAGTGAAATAGCTGCTGCAGGAAAACTGACAATCAAGGCCGGCAACAAAGAAACTGAATTGGCAGCAAGCGCATGGGGCGGTTTCGGAAAACTGTTCAACAAAGATGTGGCATACATTCTTGTAGACAAGAAACAGTCTGACGTAAGCAAGGCTATGGAAAGCTCTTCTGAATATACAGTTTCATTCTACAAAGACAAATCGGCTGATGCAGAAATCATAATAGAATGTAAGAAAACAATGACTCAGGAACTCTCTGCAGAAGAATTGAAATCACTGAACCAGGATATTGATACTAATAAAGAATATATAATGTATATCTGTGAGGTGACATCGGCTAAACTGCAGTAATCAGAAAACGACAAAAGGATATAAAAATAAAATGAGGCAATCGTGTTTACGTTGCCTCATTTTATTTTTATATATCATCTTTTCGGTATATCTACGGACGTTTCTTTCTGTCCTTTCAGATGTTCAGAGAAATAATCCACAAGTCGCCAATAGAAATACTCGTTCATATCGCCGAATCCGTGACGCTGTCCCGGAAGGTAAAGCATATCGAAACGCTTCCCGGCACGTATCAGTGCATTCACTACACGGGTTGTATTGGCAGGATGGACATTGTTGTCTATATCTCCATGTACAAGCATCAGATGGCCTTTAAGCTGTTTCACTATCTCAGGATTAGTGGCAATCTTATAAACGAATGTAGTATCGCCTTTCTCTGTAACAGTTTCCTTTACTCCATGATGGGTTTCGCTCCACCAACGGTTGTAGATACGGTTGTCGTGGTTTCCTGCACATGACACTGCAGCCTTATAGAAATCAGGATACTGGCATATTGCGGCTGTAGACATAAATCCGCCTCCGGAATGTCCGTGGATTCCTACCTTATTTATATCTATATATTTGTGACTGGCAGCAAGCTGTTCTACAGCAGCCTTATGGTCGGCCAAAGGATAGTCGCGCATATTGCCGTAACCGTAGTTGTGATACCACTTGGAGCGGCTTGGATGTCCTCCCCTCTGCCCTACTGATATAACTATGAAACCGGCCTGAGCCAAACGGTCTGTACGGACACTCATACGGGTAAAAGGATAATATACAGCCTCAACCTGCGGACCCGGATATACATAGTCGATGATAGGATACACCTTAGTAGAGTCAAAATCGTAAGGCTTGTACATCACACCGTAAAGGTCTGTAACACCATCAGCAGCCTTGACCTTAAAGAGTTCCGGAAACTTGTAGCCGGCAGCCTTAAGATTAGAGAAATCGCTTTCCTGAATTGTCATAACCTTATTTCCGTTTCTGTCAATCAGGTCTGCACAAGGAACTGTATTCACTCGTGAGAAATTGTCGACGGCAAACTGTGCATCGTCCGACAATGATATCTGATGGAAGTAATCGCCCTTGGTAAGTCTTGTCAGTCCGCTACCGTTTACGTTTACTTTATACAGATGTTCGTAATAAGGGTTTTCATCCTTTTCCTTGCCGTTTGCCAGGAAATACACAGTGCGTGTAGCTTCGTCTATCTTCAAAACCTGCTCTACGTGCCAAGGTCCTTCAGTTATACGGTTCTTCAGATTTCCCTTGTCATCATAGAGATAGAGATGTGCCCATCCGTCACGCTCGCTCCACTGTACAAACTCCTTACCACCGTTGATAACGTGGATAGGGCGATTTTCCTGATAGGTATTCATACGTTCTTTTACGATAGGAACTATCGAATCCTCACCTACGGTATATGTACATACGTCTATACGGTGAAGATCTCTGCTGTATCTTGTCACAAAGAAACGGTTGTTGTCGCCCTGCCATACAGAAGGACGGAACTCCATATCTCTCTGCTTTTTCTCTATCGGCTTAGATTCCAGTCCGAGCCATTGGTTCTTCCATGCAGACACCTTTATTTCCTTACGGGTGTTGGATGCCATATCGAAGATATACAGATGTTCCTCCGGTGCTTCCATTTCTCCCGGCATCTGATATTTGTAAGTTTCGAGCGTTGGACGCGGCTCTGCTATGGAATTGATAACCCACAGAGGTTTGACTGCCCTGTCATCAGATACTATCGTTACGAAATGCTTTGAGTCAGGCGACCAGCAGCCCCATGCTTTACGACGCTTGCCATTGCATAAGGTATCTGTATTTAGAATGCTGTATGGAATACCATAACCGAAATCTGGCATACCGTCGGTAGTAAGCTGGATTTCTACAATTGTGCTGTCCTTCTCATCCTTCTGAGCCTTACGATAGTCGGCAATACTCATACGGTAAAGGTTACAATCCTTGGCATATACCACCGACTGTCCGTCCGGTGAAACAGATGCCCAGTCAAGCTTCTTCGGTTCTTTTTCCTTATCCATAAGGTGAGTCAGTTTCTTTGTAGGGAAGTCATATGAGAAGTAGAAAACCTGCTTTTCGGCTTTCTTCTTTTTATCCTTGTCCTGCTTGTCCTGAGATGAAACGACCTCAAAAGTGAAAGTACGTCCGTCAGCCTCAGCCTTAAGGTTCTTCACCGGAAGCTGTCTTGCCTCAAAAGGGTCTTTTACTATTTCGGTGAGTTGTGCAGCCAATTTATCACGGTCGAACAACAGTTCTTTCTTCTTCTGCGATGGATTTACCACATACCAAAACTTACCTTCGGATGTCTTATACTCATACCAAAAGCCGTTTCCGTTCTGAAACCAATGAGGGTCCACCATAGTGGAGAACAGCATATTCTTAAGCTTGTCTTCTGTAAACTTTTCTGCCTGCAGATATTCGGGAAGTCTTTCCTGAGCCACAGCAGTTGTAGCCGAAAGCATCATTCCGCCCAATATTGCAGAAAACAAAAATCTCTTCATAATCAGTTATTTTATTACAACAGGAATCTTAGTACATCATTGAAGTTTGCCCAAATGAGCAATGCAAAGAGCAGGAACATACCAACCATCTGTGCATATTCGAGGAACTTGTCGCTCGGTTTGCGGCGTGCTACTATCTCATAAATAAGGAACAATACATGTCCACCATCGAGTGCCGGTATAGGCAAAATGTTCATAAATGCAAGAATGATAGACAAGAATGCTGTCATAGACCAGAAACGCTGCCAGTCCCATACCTTAGGGAATATGCTTCCGATAGTACCGAAACCGCCCACACTCTTTGCTCCTTCCTTAGTGAATACATACTTAAGGTCGTTTACATATCCTTTCAGTGTATTTACACCAAGAGAAACTCCTGCCGGGAACGACTCTAAGAAACCGAAAGTACGCACAGTAGGAGTGTAATTAAGCATACCACCTATAGCTGCTACCTTGAACTGTTCGTCTGTAGTGACATTCACAGTATCTCTCACTCCGGCACGCGAATAGACCAAAGTAAACTCTGCTGTAGTTTTTTGAGCAACTTCAGCTCTCAGTTTCAAATCAGCAATCTGGTTTTGGAAATCATTCCATGAATTAAGAGTCTTTCCGTTAACGGCTATAAGCGAGTCGCCTTTCTGAATACCGGCATTGGCAAAGCCACCTCCGGCCAAAACAGAATCGACTACATTAGGATAGAATATATCAACAAACATAGGGTCCTGCTGGGCAACATCAATAAGGCTCAATTCAGGCATAGCTATACTTACAGTTTCACCATTGCGCAAAACCTTAACTTCCTTAGCCTCGACCACATCACGTATCATATCCATGCCGAAACGTTCGAGTTCTTTGCCATCGGCACTAAGGAGTATGTCACCGTCGCGGAAACCAATATTCTGTGCTGTTTCGTTAAACTTGAGTCCATAGCTCATGTCTTTGAGTGCTATATACTTGTCGCCCCATGTGAACAGAATCATTGAATATATGAAAAGAGCCAGGATAAAGTTCATCAGCACACCGCCAATCATGACAAGCAATCTCTGCCATGCCGGTTTTGAACGGAACTCCCACGGCTGTGCAGGCTGTTTCATCTGTTCGGTATCCATAGACTCGTCTATCATACCGGAGATTTTACAATAACCGCCCAACGGCAACCATCCTACACCATACTCTGTTTCCGAGTTTTTAGGCTTGAACTTAAATAGAGAGAACCAAGGATCGAAAAATATATAGAACTTCTCAACCCTGATTTTGAACAAACGCGCAAAGAAGAAGTGTCCTCCTTCGTGTACTATAACCAAAATAGACAAACTTAGTACCAACTGAAGGGCACGTATTAAAAATGTCTCCATCTGTTTTTTCTGACTTTTTTAGATTAATTGGATTAATAAATTAAAAACCTGAATTAATGACGAACTCGGCAGCTATGCGGCGCGCTATAGCATCTGTTTCCACATAGTCATTATATGTAGGATTGCTGATAAACGATACCCTGTTCATGGTCTTTTCTATCACATCACTCATACCAAGGAAGGAAATCTGGTCCTTGAGAAAGGCAGCTACTACCACCTCGTTGGCAGCATTCAGTATGCAGGCCATATTTCCGCCACGGTTCATAGCCTCATAAGCAAAGGCAAGATTTCTGAAACGCTTTGTGTTCGGAGCCTCGAATGTAAGAGTATTGCACTTCATGAAATCCAGACGTTCGCCCGAAAGGAATTCACGCTTCGGATATGAGAATGCATACTGTATAGGCAAACGCATGTCAGGAACGCCGAGCTGTGCTTTCACCGCACCGTCCATATACTCTACCATTGAATGTATTACAGACTGCGGATGAACTACAACCTCTATCTGTTCCGGCTTTACTCCGAAAAGCCATTTTGCCTCGATAACCTCGAATCCCTTATTCATCATCGATGCAGAATCGATGGTAATCTTGGCTCCCATGCTCCAGTTAGGATGCTTCAATGCCTGTTCCTTAGTGACAGTGGCAAGCTGTTCCATACTGAAAGTACGGAAAGGACCGCCCGATGCAGTAAGAATGACTTTACTTATAGGATTATTCATTTCCAGACACTGGAATATTGCCGAATGCTCTGAGTCGACAGGCAAGATAGGAGTTCTGTACTGCTGAGCAAGTTCTGTAATAAGCTCACCTGCCACAACCAATGTTTCCTTGTTTGCCAATGCAATGGTCTTTCCTGCCTTTATGGCATTTATGGTAGGTTTCAGACCTGCGTATCCGACCATTGCCGTCAAAACTATATTCACAGGACCTGATTCCACAATCTCACACAATGCCTCTGCTCCGGCATAAACCTTGATAGGCAAATCCGCCAAAGCATCCTTCAGCTGCTGATACTTATCCTCATTTGCTATTACAACAGCTTCCGGCTGGAACTTACGTGCCTGCTCTATGAGTTTATCCACTCTGTTATTGGCAGTAATGGCATAAACTTCATACAGGTCAGGGTGTTCCTCTATCACTTGTAGAGCCTGGGTACCTATAGAACCCGTAGACCCTAAAATAGCTATCTGTTTCTTCATAACCTTAGAATACTACATAATTTCCCGGATTTATTGGTGTTCCCCTGCGCCAAAGTTCAAAATGCAGATAAGGTTCCTTATGACTGTCATTCCCATTGCCAACCAAAGCAATGACATCTCCACCTTTAACCTTGTCGCCCGGTTCCTTCATCAATGAACCACAGTTTTTATATATACTGATAAAATTTTGCGAATGCTGAACCTGTATCACATAACCGTCGTTTACTGTATATGTAGCCATAACCACAGTACCGTCAAGCACAGACACCACATTCTCATTTTTAGACGTAAGAATATCTATTCCATAATGTTTCTTTTCAGGGTCGAAATTGACTTCCATCACACCATTGACAGGCTTGAAGAATATCAATCCGGCTGCAGCATTACTGTTGTCTATCTCTCTCAGATTATATCTTTCCTTCTGCTCGTATTTCTGACGGAACTCTTCTTCCTCCTTTGTTCTCTCCATGAGCTGTTCGGCACGAATATTCGTAAGCGAGTCAATGGACTGGACTGTATCAACCTCTATCTTACCGCTGAAAATGTCCTGGATATTCATTATATATCTGTTCTGTCTTTCAAGAGCTAACCTCAACGAATCTGCACGGAGTGCGTTCGACACTACCATTTCGCGGACTTCGGAGTTCATATATCCCGGCAGATAGTTGCGTAACGGAGTAAATGCTATTATGGATGCAGCGATAATAAAGATAACCGTACAGGCAAACAAAAGCACAGAAAGGCCGTTCAGTTTGGACACATGTATCCCAACCACTTCCTCCAATGTATTCTCATTGATGATAGTAAGCTTATATTTGAACTTGATATTATGCCAGAATACTTTACGTCCTTTCTTTCTCATACTCACCTGTCTTTTATTACTCCAACAATCCTTCCGGAATATCTACTTTAACACGCTTCTTCTTGTGGTCGATATCAAGTATAAACTCTTCGTGTGCAGGAAGCAACAGCTCATCTCCATCCTCCTTCTCTATCACGAACAGCACATTTATGGTTGTATCATCCACATCAGATATTGTTCCAAGGGTTCCATGGTTTACATCGTCTACAGCAAAGCCGACAAAATAATTCCATGATGTAACCTCCTCCTGTTCCTCTACATATTTCACAGGGAAGAACACCTCCACATTGGTAAACATCCTTGCCTTTTCGGCTGTATCTATATCCTCGAACTTAACCAAAGCGGAATTATCCGAACGGAAACGGTATTCCTCGATGAAGAAAGGAACGAGGATTCCGTCCATAAGCAATATCAGATAATCACAATCCACACGGTCGAAAATATCGTCTGTAAAAGTAAACGACACCTCTCCTTTCACACCATGCGGTTTGTTGATGACACCTATTTTATATACCTCTTCTTTTTTTATCATGACAATTACTCAAATTCTTGTTATACGCGCACCAAGAGCTGTAAGACGTTGCTCTATATTCTGATAGCCTCTGTCTATCTGTTCTATATTATGTATGCGGCTTGTACCTTCAGCTCCCATAGCAGCAATCAGCAAAGCAATACCGGCACGGATATCAGGAGATGTCATATTTCCTCCTCTAAGGCTGAAATTATGGTCATGGCCTATCACGACAGCTCTGTGAGGGTCGCACAATATAATCTGCGCTCCCATATCTATCAGTTTATCAACAAAGAACAATCGGCTTTCAAACATTTTCTGATGAATAAGTACGCTACCTTTAGCCTGTGTAGCCACAACAAGCATCACACTGAGAAGGTCAGGAGTCAGCCCCGGCCATGGAGCGTCGGCTATAGTCATAATGGAACCGTCAATGAACGATTCAATCTCATAATGTTCCTGCTGTGGTACAAAGATATCATCCCCTCTCTGCTCTATCTTTATCCCCAAACGGCGGAAGCTGTCAGGTATGATACCTAAATTGTCATAAGAAACATTCTTTATGGTTATCTCGCTTCGTGTCATAGCCGCCATTGCGATAAAGCTACCGACCTCAATCATATCCGGCAACACGGTATGAGTACAACCTTTCAGTTCTTTTACACCCTCGACAGTAAGAAGATTTGATGCTATACCTGTGATTTTTGCCCCCATACGGTTCAGCATCTTGCAGAGCTGCTGAAGATACGGCTCACAAGCTGCATTATAAATAGTAGTAGTACCTTCTGCAAGAACTGCAGCCATTACGATATTTGCAGTACCTGTAACAGAAGCCTCATCAAGCAGCATATATGCACCTTTCAGTCTGTCCGCCGACAAAGTATAAACTCCGCGTTCCGCATCATAATCGAAAGATGCTCCCAACTTCTGTACGCCGATGAAATGCGTGTCCAAACGACGACGACCAATCTTATCACCGCCCGGTTTTGAAATCATAGCCTTTCCAAAACGCGACAAAAGTGGTCCAACGAGCATTACCGAACCTCTCAACTTGGAACATCTTAACAAGAATTCCTCACTCTCGAGATATGAGAGGTTGACATTATCAGCCTTGAACGAATAAGTATCTGCATTCAATTTCGACACGGTTACTCCCATATCCCTGATAAGCTGAATAAGATTGTTCACATCAAGTATATTCGGTATATTATGAACGGTAACCTCTTCAGATGTAAGCAGAGTTGCACACAAAATCTGCAACACTTCATTCTTGGCACCCTGAGGAGTTATCCCGCCATGAAGTTTATGTCCACCTTCTATTACAAATGAGCTCATATATTTCTTTAAGTTTATAAGTTTACAAGTTCTTAAGTTGGCCGACAAAAACACCAACAAACTAAAGAACTGAAAAACTATTGTTTACGCTTCTGCTGGTTATTATTGTTATTGGTCTGTCGGCGACGCTGTGTAAACACACGGTGTTCGAACATCTTTACATCATCGACAGTAATCTTTATTCTACCGTCCGACAGTTCGCAAAGGTCATCAATGATTCTCTGATTATCCACACCATCCTTATTCCAGTTCTGATAATCCTTCTTCATCTGGTTGGCAATAAGGTTGATGAGCTGTCTTTTTTCCTCCCCTTCCTCATAACCGGCTGCAACGTTTATCATATCCTGCACAAAGCGTCCGTAATGCTTATAACGCAATTTTGTCTGAGGATAAGGAACCCTGTCAGGTTTTACATTAAGACTTTCCTTCTTAACGATTTCCACCGGATAGTCTATATCAAGCTTGAAATCTGACATTATAGCCAAATGGTCCCATAGTTTCTGATTCAATTCAGCATTATCCTTAAACTGCGGGAACATTCCTTTCATTATCTTTACAATGGTATTGGCACAGATTTGTCTTTGCTCACGGTCTTCAATGGTAAGAGCATGATCCACCATATTCTGTACACTTCGTCCATACTCAGGAAGCGGAAGTCGGCGTTGCTGGGTATTATATTCCATAATAAATAATTTCGATTTAATCTATTAAAGTAATTTTTTAGGAGTAGAAGCTACAAACTCTTTAAGGTAGAAAGGCTCAAAATAAGCCACATCCTTATAATCTTCTTTTGCTACAGCCTTTTCAGCCAAAGGGAACATCCATTTTGCCAAAGGATAAATATCATCGATAAAATAAGCATTAGGATGATTAATCTTTTCCCTACATTTGGCAGCTCCGTTACCAAAGAAATAGACAGGATGCTCATCAAGAAACTCCTTATAAGAATTTTCATCTATAATATCAGCACCTATTTCACGGCACGCCTTAAGAGAACGGTCGTATATAGCTGCATAAACCTCCATACGGCGAGCATCTATCATAGGACACAGTAAAGCATCCTCCGGCAAATCGTGGTTCAAAAGAACCGGTACACACATAATTTCCGGTGTAGGAATACCGATGAGAGGAATGTTTCTTCCGTAGCATATTCCTTTAGCCATGGATACACCGATACGCAAACCAGTGTAAGAACCCGGTCCGCAGCTTACCGCTACAGCATCCAAAGGAATTGCATGGTTATCAACAAACGACAGAGCCTCGTCAACATACACACCAAGCAGCGTAGCATGTGAAGGTCCGTTAAAATCCTCTTTTGTAAATATAGAAGCACCGTCCTGACTTACAGATACGGAACAAACTTCTGTAGACGTTTCAATATGTAAAATGCACGACATAGTTTATTTTAATACATTATTGTCCGCAAATATACACTTTTTATCCCACTCTATTTCTATAATTTCCTCACTTTTCCTTACTTTTGCAAAAAAATAGAATTTGTTATGATACAATCAATGACCGGTTACGGAAAATCAACCGTTACTTACAACGATAAGAAAATTATCGTAGAGATAAAATCACTAAACAGCAAGGCACTCGACGTTTCTGCCCGAATAGCTCCTTTATACAGAGAAAAAGAAATGGAAATCAGAAACATGATTTCAAAAAGTCTGGAACGCGGAAAAGTAGACTTCAGCCTGTGGATTGAAAAAGAGGCTGCAGATACAGCTACTCCTATCAATGCTGCTCTGCTGCAGAACTACTACACACAAATCAAGAATATATCTGAAACATGCAATATTCCTTTGCCTTCCGACTGGTTTGCTACCCTACTCCGCATGCCGGACGTGCTGACAAAAGTTGACATCCAGACACTGGAAGATGAAGAATGGGAAGTTGCGAAAGGCGCTGTAGAAGAAGCTATAAATGCACTCGTCAACTTCCGCAAACAGGAAGGTGCGGCACTGGAAAAGAAATTCAACGAGAAAATAGACAACATAGAGCGTCTGCTTGCTTCTATCGAACCGTTTGAAAAAGAAAGAGTGGCACGCATCAGAGAAAAAATCACAGATGCACTGGAAAAGACAATCAGTGTAGACTATGACAAGAACCGTCTGGAACAGGAACTGATATACTACATCGAGAAGTTGGATATCAATGAAGAAAAACAGCGTCTTACCAACCATCTGAAATATTTCCGCGAAACAATGGCGGGAGGACACGGCCAGGGCAAAAAGCTTGGTTTCATTGCCCAGGAAATGGGACGTGAAATAAACACTACGGGAAGTAAATCGAACCATGCAGAAATGCAGAACATAGTAGTCCAGATGAAAGACGAACTGGAACAAATCAAGGAACAGGTACTTAACGTAATGTAAAAACAGTATTTAAATACTATTTAAACAGGTATTAAACGCTATTTAAACATGGGAAAACTTATTATATTTTCAGCACCTTCGGGCTCAGGCAAATCAACTATCATCAACTATCTGCTCAAACAGAATCTGAACTTGGCATTCTCTATTTCTGCAACAAGCCGCGCTCCACGCGGAACAGAACAGAACGGAGTGGAATATTTCTTCCTCACCCCTGACGAATTCAGACAGAAAATAGCCGACGGAGAGTTTCTTGAATACGAAGAGGTCTATACAGACCGTTTCTACGGAACACTGAAGTCACAAGTAGAGAAACAACTATCAGAAGGCCAGAACGTGATATTCGACGTCGATGTAGTAGGCGGATGCAATATAAAGAAATTCTATGGCGACCGTGCCCTATCGGTATTCATCCAGCCACCATCAGTAGAAGAACTCCGCAAGCGCCTTAACGGACGTGGAACAGACACACCGGAAGTTATAGAAAGCCGTATAGCCAAAGCAGAGTTCGAATTAAGCTATGCCGACAAGTTTGATGTGGTAATAGTAAACGACGAACTGGAAAAGGCTCAGGCCGAAGCACTTGAAATCATAAGCAACTTCCTGAAAAAGTAAATATGGCAAGAAACCCCAAGAAAATAATGCAACTGATGACGATTCTTACTATCGTCATCGGTTTTGCTGCCTTGGCAGTAGGCATAGTGGCAATAGCGAAAGAAGAATACATCATAGCCACGGCAATGATATTAGTCGCAGCATGGCAAGTGGTCAACTACAGATTATGGAAGAAAAAAAGCTAAGGACAGGCATATTCGGAGGTTCGTTCAATCCAATACACATAGGACACCTTGCATTGGCCAATTATCTGTGTGAGAACGGCTACATAGACGAACTATGGTTTTTGGTTTCACCACAAAACCCCTTCAAGCAGAATCAGTCATTGCTTGACGACAACATGCGTCTGAAGTTGGTAGAAGCAGCTATAAAAGGATATCCGCGCTTCCACGTATCAGACTTTGAATTCAGTCTTCCGAAGCCATCATACACCGTTACAACTCTGAACAAACTGTCTGAAGCTTATCCCGACAGGGACTTCTACCTGATAATAGGTGCCGACAACTGGGTAGCCTTCGACCGTTGGAAATCACCGGAGGAAATCCTTTCACATCATCATGTCCTGATATATCCCCGTTTGGGATATGAAATCAATTCAGCATCACTGCCACCACGTGTAAAAGCCGTAGACAGCCCTTTAATAGAAGTCAGTTCAACTTTCATCCGCGAAAGTATGGCACAAGGCAAAGACGTGCGGTATTTTCTGCACCCTTCCGTATATGATATAATTGAAAAGGAAAGATTATATGATTTTAGGTGCTGTTCGGAAAGCGTTCAGTGAATGTTCACTAACCGTTCAGCGAACGGCCGGTGAACGGTTAGTGAACATAAAATAAATCTGTCCTTTATTCTTCCGATTCAGAAACGAAACGGAAACCATTTATAAAATTATCCGTAAGATTCTTCTTCTCCGATATTTCATTCTGAAGTCTTCTGATAGAAGTCCTAAAGAAAAAATCAACAAGAAACTCATCCGTGCGTTCCTTCTTAATATACCTCAAAGCAGAAATATATTCTTCTCTATGAGTACTTGGTATTACCAG
>Juniper_p1__coassemble_158_pt1 | contig 62230 bp, 53 predicted proteins | sample Juniper_p1__metabat2_low_PE_029 | metagenome-assembled genome bin Juniper_p1 | reverse complement strand
TCTCGAAAGCGGATGCAAAGGTACGCACTTTTTTCATTCATGCAATACTTTCGGCGAGTTTTTTTCGAAAAAAAATATAGGTTTATACTTAAATATCTGTTAGTCAATATATAATATATTAACTTTACCACTTCATACATTACATATATAGAAAAAGTTATTATAAATATACACCTTATTATTATAATATATATGCTATTCAAAAATCGATCCAACATATGCAAACAAAACGCTTCGTCATTCGAACCAAAACGCTTCGTCGTTTGAAGTCGAATGACGAAGCGTTTTGAAAAAGAGGAAAATCCCCCAAAAATTCCCAAATCTTTTCAGAATTCAATATTATGTTTGCATCGTAACAATAAAAAAGAATTATTATGAAGCAAATTAAACTTACTACCGCTGCTTTATTGTGCGGCATCTTTGTATTTAATTCATGCGACAAGCATAACAATGACACTAACATTAACAATGCTGTTTATGCTGCTTTCGAACGCGAATTTCCTGGAGCTACTGATATATCTTGGTCTACAAACGGAAACTATGCTGTTGTATCATTCGACTGGAACGGAAGCAGAAGCGGAAATGACACGGACTATACTGCATGGTTTGAGAAGAATACAGCGAAATTCATGATGCACGAACATGACATGAGTTTCTCTTCTATACCGCAGACTGTAAAAACGGCTTTTGAAGAAAGTTCATACTCAAAATCACCATGGGTGCACGAGGATGAAGTGGATGTGATAAAAAGAGAGGCAGAAGAACTTACCATTTACGTGATAGAAGTTGAGAAGAAAGAAAACGGAGTTGAAACTGAGGCGGATCTTTATTATTCGGAGAACGGAATTTTGCTTAAAGAGGTTATTGATGCAGACAGCAACAAGGATTTTACAGAACTTCTTCCAACTCAGCCGGCTAATGATGTGTACTCATGGGTGGAAAGCAAGTATCCGGGAGCTGTAATAGTTGACATAGACCATGAAGACAGATGTATAGAAGTGGAATTTATTTTCAATAACATGAAGCATGACGCTTTGCTGACTTCATACAACCAATGGATATATACGAAAACTGATTACAACAGAAACTCATCAAAACTCCCAGCCGAAGCACTGAACTTTATTCAGACAAACTACCCGAACTACGGCATTGACGATATTGAATATTACGAAACTGCTTCGAAAGGAAATTTCTACAGCGTAGAGATAGAAGGCAGTCATGACAACGATATCGAACTGTACTTCGACACCGAAGGGAACAAAATGGAATCCAAACCTGATTTCATAGATTAAAGCAGAATATAAGGACTGATTTTCCTGAAAACATAGAAACATCCTGTTTCGCATAACACAAAAAGTAGCGAAACAGGATATTTTGTTTAGCCGTAAAGACTATATAAATATCAATTTATCCATAAACTATTGCAAAAGAGCAAAAAAACTCATACTTTTGTTCACTTAATTTATTATCATATAATAGTATAACCTAAAAAACAACAAAATAATGGCAGATTCAAAAACTATAATCAGCGAAGCAGAAGAGAAAATGGACATGGCAATCATGTACTTAGACGAAGTATTGGCACATATCCGTGCCGGAAAGGCAGACGTACGTTTGTTAGACGGCATCAGAGTTGACTCATACGGAAGCATGGTTCCAATCAACAATGTGGCTGCGGTAACTACTCCTGATGCAAGAAGTATAGCTATCAAGCCTTGGGATAAGAGCATGTTCCGCGTAATTGAGAAGGCCATCATAGACTCAGAACTTGGAATTATGCCTGAAAATAATGGCGAAATCATCCGCATCGGAATTCCTCCATTGACTGAGGAGCGCCGTAAACAGCTGTCAAAACAGTGTAAGGGTGAAGTGGAAACAGCTAAGGTAAGTGTACGCAACGCACGTCGTGACGCCATCGACGCTCTGAAGAAAGCTGTTAAAGACGGTATGCCTGAAGACGAACAGAAAAACAGCGAAGCCAAACTGCAGAAGGTACACGACAAGTTTATCAAGCAGATTGACGATATGTTTGCTGCCAAGGATAAGGAAATCATGACTGTATAATACACCGATAAAAGTATTATACATACATTATATAAAAGAAGAATCTGCCCGATTTCTGCAAAACAAGGTTTTAAGACAGGCAGTTTCTTCTTTTATCATTTATTCATCAACATAAAAAAACAGAATCTCTTGGACAAAGGTTTAGTAATAAAAAATACAGGTAGCTGGTATCTCGTGAAGACAGACGACGGGAGCGAAGTGGAATGTAAAATCAAAGGCAATTTCCGACTTAAAGGTATCAGAAGCACCAATCCGGTAGCTGTAGGCGACCGTGTGAAAATCATACGCAACCAGGAAGGTACTGCCTTCATCACAGAAATAGAGGACAGAAAAAATTATATTATAAGACGCTCCTCAAACCTTTCAAAGCAATCGCACATCATTGCATCAAACCTTGACCAGTGCATGCTTATTATTACAGTGAACTACCCTGAAACATCGACTACCTTCATCGACCGCTTCCTTGCATCGGCCGAAGCGTACCGCATACCGGTGTGCCTGGTATTTAACAAGACTGACCGATACTTGGAGGATGAAAACAGATATCTGGAGGGGCTTATAAACTTATATACCACCATAGGTTACCAATGCTATAAGGTTTCTGCTCTGAACAATACAGGCATAGATGATATCAAAGAAGCTTTGGCGGGAAAAATAACTCTGTTCTCCGGAAATTCCGGTGTAGGAAAATCTACACTGATAAATGCAATATTGCCTGAACAGAACCTGAAAACAGGAGATATCTCAAACGTACACAACAAAGGTATGCATACTACCACTTTCTCCGAAATGTTCCCCGTGAACGGAGGAGGTTACATAATTGACACTCCGGGTATAAAGGGATTCGGAACATTCGATATGGAAGAAGAAGAGGTGGGACATTATTTCAAGGAAATATTCAAATTCTCGGCTGACTGTAAATACAGTAACTGCACGCACCGCCATGAACCGGGATGTGCCGTGAGAGAAGCTGTGGAAAAACATTATATCAGCGAATCAAGATACACTTCTTACCTGAGTATTCTTGACGACAAAGAGGACGGCAAATACCGCTCGGCCTATTAATTATTAATACATTTACAACTAAAACAGAATGGGACTATTCATCAGAAAAAGCATTGAAAGCCTGCAGGCAGAAGCTCAGGCTTCAGGAAGCAAGACTCTGAAAAGGGTACTTGGCCCGGTAGGTCTTGTGGCGCTTGGAGTTGGAGTTATCATCGGCGCAGGACTGTTTTCCATAACCGGTACAGTGGCATCAGAGTTTACAGGACCTGCCATTACGCTGTCGTTCATCATAGCTGCAATAGGCTGCTGTTTTGCCGGACTGTGCTATGCTGAGTTCGCATCCATGATTCCTGTGTCGGGAAGTGCATATACATATTCGTATGCCACAATGGGAGAACTGATAGCCTGGATTATAGGCTGGGATCTGGTTCTGGAATATACCGTAGCTGCAACTACCGTCAGCATAAGCTGGAGCAGGTACATGGTGGTTTTTCTGGAGAATATAGGAATATATCTTCCTCATAACCTGACGGCATGCCCGTGGGACGGAGGGATAGTCAATATACCTGCTATACTTATAGTTATAATGATGAGTGTCATACTGATGCGTGGTACGGCAGGAAGTTCCATCTTCAACGGATTTATCGTTTTTCTGAAAATAGCGGTAATCTTAGTATTTGTTGCCTTAGGATGGAAATTCATTCAGACAGACAATTATATTCCATATATTCCGGAGAATACGGGCAAGTTGGGTGAATTCGGTATTTCCGGAATATTCCGCGGTGCCGCAATCGTATTCTTTGCTTTCTTGGGGTTTGATGCCGTCAGTACTGCTGCTCAGGAGACAAAGAATCCTAAGAGGGATATGCCGATAGGTATTTTAGTTTCCCTACTGGTATGTACGGTTCTATATATACTGTTCGCCCATGTCATGACAGGAGTGGCACACTATACTGAATTTGAAGGCCACGTAGGTATTGCTCCGTTGGCTGTAGCTATAGAGAATATGGGTACTGCAGATGCTTCAGGAATAATAACTCCGGCTTATCCATGGCTGAACAAAGCTATTATATTGGCTATTCTATTCGGATATTGCTCGGTGATAATGGTAACTCTGATGGGACAGAGCCGTGTGTTCCTGAGTATGAGCCACGACGGGCTATTGCCGAAATTTTTCTCAAAAATAAACGAAAAGACAAGAACACCGGTACACAGCAATTTGTTATTCATGGTAGTGGTAAGCCTTTTGGCCGGATTTGTACCTGCACAGGTGGCAGGCGAAATGACAAGTATAGGTACTCTGCTTGCATTTACATTGGTTTGTGCCGGAATACTTGTAGTGCGGAAAACGATGCCTGATGCCCCACGTGCATTCAAGACTCCTTTCGTGCCGGTTGTTCCAATATTAGGAATACTGACTTGCCTGTGCATGATGTGTTTCTTACCTGCAGATACATGGATAAGACTCGTACTGTGGATGCTTATAGGGCTGGATGTATATGCATCATACGGTATCAGACACAGCAAGCTGGAAAACGGAGTAAAGATAAGAAAGGGTGATATGGTACTGAATATCATGGGTATATCGCTATCTGTCATGAGCATAATAACCGGATTGTGGCATCAGCAGACAGTAGGCTGGGAAGCCGATAAAACGCTGCTGACAATATCATTTGTCTTTGCCGTAACTCATTGTGCTTACTACATGTACAGAATGTGGAAACACTCAAAACCGGTTCAATTATGATGTTTTATATCTTAAAATAAGTTATAAAACTTAACGTTGTCCAGGAAATCAGAGTTTTCTACTATTTATCATTAGAAAAAAAGTACTTATTTTACAGCGATTTATAGATTATGGATAAGAATATATTAATGTTCGCAATCCGTGCTGCAATAGAAGCAGGTGCGAAAATTATGGGTGTATATACGAACCCTAATGCTGATTTTGAAATAGAAAAGAAGGCGGACAACTCGCCTCTGACAATAGCTGACAGGAAAGCTCATGAAGTTATCAGTGGAATACTGTCGGCTACAAATATTCCTGTGCTGAGCGAAGAAGGAAAGAAACTTCCGTTTGAAAGCAGAAAGGAATGGAATGAACTTTGGATAGTAGACCCATTGGACGGAACAAAGGAATTCATCAAGAAGAACGGAGAATTTACCGTAAATATTGCTTACGTCAAAAATGGTACACCGGAAGCCGGGGTGATTTATATTCCGGTAAAGGAAGAACTGTATTTTGGCGACTGCGAGTGTGGTGCATTCAAGGTGGAAAACATAAGTTCCGTATCTGAAGATGAAACATTCTCTTCATTGGCAGACAAGGCTGTGAAATTACCTTTAAAAGAAGATAGGGAGAAGTTTGTTGTAGTGGCATCCCGCTCACACCTTTCTCCGGAAACTGAGGAATTTATAGAAAAGATGAAAGGACTTCACAATGATATAGAAACGGTGTCAAAGGGAAGTTCCCTTAAACTGTGTCTGATAGCGGAAGGTAAGGCTGACATATATCCGCGCTTTGCACCTACAATGGAGTGGGATACTGCTGCAGGACATGCCATAATACGTGCAGCCGGCAAGGAAGTGTATCACACAGACGAGCAGACACCGCTGTCATATAATAAAGAAGATTTATTAAATCCTTGGTTCATAGCCAAATAAGATAAGAGAGCAAGAAAATGTCACACGAAATAATCATAGTTCTTGTTTCACTTGTGGGAATGCTTGCTGCTCTTATAGCCGACAAGATGAGACCGGGAATGATTCTGTTTTCCGTACTTGTAATCTTCCTGTGTACCGGAATACTCACACCGAAAGAGATGCTTGAGGGTTTCAGCAACAAGGGTATGATAACAGTAGCTATGCTGTTCCTTGTGAGCGAGGGGGTGCGACAAAGCGGTGCACTCACAAAGCTGATAAAGAGGCTTCTGCCTGTGGAGAATATAAATGTATTCAAGGCTCAGCTGAGAATGCTGCCAAGCATAGCCTTTATATCCGCATTCCTCAACAACACTCCTGTGGTGGTAATCTTTGCACCTATAATAAAAAGGTGGGCGAACTATGTCAAACTGCCTGCCACTTATTTCCTTATACCACTGTCGTATGTCACTATATTGGGGGGTATGTGTACACTGATAGGAACATCTACCAACTTAGTGGTGCACAGTATGATACAGGATGCAGGAATGAAAGGTTTCAGCATGTTTGAATTAGGAAAGGTAGGAATTTTCATTGCTTTGGCAGGTATAATCTATCTGTTCATCTTTTCGAAGAAACTGCTCCCGGCACAGCGTCCGGACCAGATTATAGCCGGAGAAGAAAACCCGTCGCTACACCCGATAGAGGCAGTGATAGGTGCTCGCTTTCCGGGTATCAACCGCCGTATTTCTGATTTCGATTTCAAACGACACTATGGCGCTGAAATCAAGGAACTGAGAAGAAACGGTAATACATATACCAATCTGTCGAAGATGCACTTCCGCGAGAATGACACTTTGGTGATTATGGCAGACGACAGCTTCATCAAGACATGGGGTGAATCGTCAGTCTTTATCATGCTTGCAAACGGCAAGGACGTGGAACCGGTAGGAAAGAAGAAACGCTGGCTGGCTCTTACATTATTACTGATTATGATAATCGGAGCTACTGTAGGTGAACTTCCTGCAGTACAGAAGATGTTGCCTGAAGGTATCAAGCTGGATATGTTTTTCTTCGTGTCTGTGACAACTGTTATAATGGCATGGACAAAGATATTCCCTCCACGCAAATATACCAAATACATATCATGGGATGTGCTGATTACGATTGCCTGTGCTTTCGGCATAAGCAAGGCTATGGTGAACTCGGGAGTTTCCGACCTTATAGCAAGCGGAATAATAGCTCTCAGCCATAGCTATGGACCGTATGTACTGTTGGCAGCAATGTTTATAATAACAAATATTTTCACGGAGCTGATAACAAACAATGCCGCTGCAGCACTCTCCTTCCCACTTGCACTGTCGCTGTCGCAACAGCTTGGAGTAAGTCCTATGCCGTTCTTCGTAATAGTATGTGTGGCTGCTTCAGCAAGTTTCTCCACCCCTATCGGATATCAGACGAACCTAATTGTACAGGGTATCGGTAATTACAAGTTTACTGACTTTGTGCGCATAGGTCTGCCGCTGAATATCATTACATTCATCATTTCGGTATTGCTGATACCGCAGATATGGCCATTCTAAGAAAGAAATAAATAAAACCAATATATAAATGGAAAATAACAATAACATATATCCTATATTCGACAGAATGCTGACAAGGGCAGACAAGGAAGAACTGCTCAATCAGCATAGTGTGATGATATGGTTCACCGGACTGAGCGGCTCTGGCAAAAGTACTATAGCAATAGCCCTGGAAAGAGAACTGCAGAAAAGAGGACTGCTGTGCAGAATATTAGACGGAGACAATATCCGAAGCGGTATAAACAACAACCTTGGATTCTCGGAAGAGGACAGAGTGGAAAATATCCGTCGTATAGCAGAAATAGGAAAACTGTTTGTAGATACCGGCATTATAACCATTGCAGCTTTCATAAGTCCGAACAATGACATACGCGAAATGGCTGCAAACATTATAGGAAAGGAAAACTTCCTCGAAATTTTTGTAAGTACTCCTATAGAAGAATGCGAAAGAAGAGATGTGAAAGGTCTGTACGCAAAGGCAAGACGCGGAGAGATAAAGAACTTCACAGGTATATCCGCTCCTTTCGAGGCTCCGGCAAATCCGGCCCTGTCTATAGATACTTCAAAACTGAGTGTAGAGGAATCAGTAAACAAACTTTTAGAACTGATACTGCCTAAAATTTCATTCAAAAAAGACTAAAAAACTAAATATATGAGCGAAGAATATAAACTTAGCCACTTGAAAGAACTGGAAGCTGAGTCTATCCACATCATACGCGAAGTGGCTGCTGAATTTGAGAACCCTGTCATGCTGTACAGTATAGGTAAGGACTCTTCTGTAATGGTACGTTTGGCTGAAAAAGCTTTTGCACCGGGCAAGGTTCCATTCCCACTTATGCATATAGACTCCAAATGGAAATTCAAAGAAATGATTCAGTTCCGCGATGAATATGCCAAGAAATATGGCTGGAACCTTATCGTTGAAAGCAATATGGAGGCATTCAAAGCCGGTGTAGGACCTTTTACTCACGGAAGTAAGGTTCACACAGACCTGATGAAGACACAAGCCCTGCTTAATGCACTCGATAAATACAAATTCGATGCTGCATTCGGAGGTGCGCGCCGTGACGAGGAAAAATCGCGTGCGAAAGAACGTATATTCTCTTTCAGAAATGAGTTCCATCAGTGGAACCCAAAGAACCAACGTCCTGAGCTTTGGGACATCTACAACGCGCGTATCAGAAAAGGTGAAAGTATCCGCGTATTCCCTCTGAGCAACTGGACTGAGCTTGATATATGGCAGTATATACGTCTTGAAAATATTCCTATCGTTCCTCTTTATTTTGCAAAGGAAAGACCGGTAATCAACCTTGACGGACAGCTTATCATGCCTGACGATGACCGTCTGCCTGAACAGTACAAAGACAAGATAGAGATGAAAAAGATACGTTTCCGTACTCTTGGATGCTGGCCGCTTACAGGAGCTATTGAAAGCGAAGCTGACACAATAGAGAAGATTGTGGAGGAAATGATGACAACTACAAAGAGCGAACGTACTACCCGTGTGATTGACTTCGACCAGGAAGCCAGCATGGAGCAGAAAAAGCGCGAAGGATATTTTTAGATAATTAAAAATTAAAGAATTAATAATTAAAAACGCCTCTGTTATAATTATTAATTGTTCATTATTCACTTTTAATTATTAATCGAGTAAAATGGAAACTTTAGATAAAAACAAATCAGGAAACCCTATGGAAGGCGAAGCTCGCGGAAATATGTCCATAGAGGAATTCTTAAAGAAAGACGAACAGAAGGACTTGCTCCGTTTCCTTACGGCAGGTTCTGTGGACGACGGTAAATCGACTCTTATCGGACGTCTGCTGTTCGACAGCAAAAAGCTTTACGAAGACCAGCTTGACGCACTAGAACGCGACAGCAAGCGTGTAGGTAACGCAGGCGAACACATTGACTATGCCCTGTTGCTTGATGGTCTGAAAGCTGAACGTGAACAGGGTATCACAATCGATGTGGCATACAGATATTTCTCTACAAATAACCGTAAGTTCATCATCGCCGACACTCCGGGACACGAACAATATACCCGCAACATGATTACAGGTGGTTCTACAGCCAATCTTGCAATCATCCTTGTAGATGCCCGTACAGGAGTAATCACTCAGACCAAACGTCACTCCTACTTAGTATCTCTGCTCGGTATCAAACATGTGGTTTTGGCTGTAAACAAGATGGACCTTGTGGATTTCTCAAAAGAAGTGTTCGACAAGATTGTAAGCGACTACAAAGCTTTTGTTGAACCGCTGAATATTCCTGACATACAGTGCATCCCTCTGTCAGCCCTTGAAGGTGACAATGTGGTAGAAAAGTCGGACCGTACTCCATGGTACGAAGGTACATCGCTGCTTGAGTATCTTGAAACCGTACATATCGGCAACGACCACAATCTGAAGGATTTCCGCTATCCGGTACAGTACGTTCTGCGTCCTAACCTCGATTTCCGTGGGTTCTGCGGAAAGGTTTCTTCTGGTGTTATCCGCAAGGGTGACGAAATCATGGCTCTTCCTTCAGGCAAGAAATCTCATGTAAAGAGCATTGTTACATACGAAGGTGAGATAGACTATGCTTTCCCTCCTATGTCTGTAACTATTACTTTGGAAGATGAAATCGACGTTTCAAGAGGAGAAATGCTTGTACATCCGGACAATCTCCCTATGGTAGGACGTAACTTCGAGGCTATGCTTGTATGGATGGACGAAGAAAAGATGGACATGGAGAAATCATTCTTCCTGAAACATACTACAAACACAAGCCGTACACGCATAGACAGCATAGAATATAAGGTGGATATCAACACTATGGAACACCTGAGTGTTGAAAACGGCCGCCTGACTAAGGAAGATGTTCCAATGCAGCTGAACCAGATAGCAAAAGTGGTTCTTACTTCATCCAAGGAACTGTTCTTCGATTCATATTCTGACAACAAGGCTACAGGCGCATTCATACTTATAGACCCTATAACAAACAATACAAGTGCTGTAGGTATGATTATCAATCAGGTGGCCGACAAGGATATGCACAACCAGATGGCATTGCCTGTTCTGGATTTGCCTAAACTTGGTATTGCTCCTGAGCACTATGAAGCTATAGAAAAGGCTGTGAAAGAGCTTTCACGCCAAGGAATTGATATTGAAATAAGAAAATAAAGACAAAAAACATTGTTAATACTTGTAGGAATGAGCAAAAGATTACTCGCCATATTAATGGCAGCACTAATGATAAATTCAGAATATACTGCATTTATTCATGCAACCTGCATTTCTGAAACTTGCACCACTGAAAATGTTGACAGTCAGTGGAAAGGAAAGAAAGTAGCATTTCTTGGCGACTCTATAACTGACAAGAAAAGAATAGGAACAAAAAAGTGTTACTGGGAATTCTTATCAGAACTACTTGGCCTAGAAGCATATTCCTATGGTATTAACGGAAATCAGATGAATGGTCTGTTAAATCAAGCAAAACAATTGCATGAAGATTGTGGTAATGATATAGACGCCATATTTGTTTTTGCAGGAACAAATGACTATAATGCAGGAATCCCTATAGGCAGTTGGTTTGAAGAAATCAAGCGTGATGCACCTATACCTAACAATAAAGTAGAAGAAAGAACATACAGAAAAACTGTAATGGATGAGACTACATTCTGTGGACGAATAAACATTCTGATGAATTATCTGAAAACTAATTTCCCAAAGCAACAAATAATTCTGATGACTCCACTGCACCGTGGCTTTGCACAATTCAGTATAAATAATGTACAACCAGAAGAGGCTTTCTCTAACAGTATAGGATTATTTATAGATGATTATGTTCAGACTGTCAAACAAGCAGGTAATTTATGGGCAGTTCCAGTTATAGACCTAAACAGTTTGAGCGGATTATATCCAATGAATGATTCGCATATACAATACTTCAGTAATAAAGATACTGACAGACTTCATCCAAATATAGAAGGACATAAACGTATGGCAAAAACTATAATGTACCAAATACTTACGCTTCCTTCTTCATTCAAATAAAGTTTTTAGAGATATAATAATAAAATGGGATTATTAGAATTCAGTAAATTACCTGTCAATCCGTTAGTGGGAGCTGACTGGAAGACATTCAATCAGATAACTAATGGAAGAGTGATAGACGACAGATTCAAGAACAAATACAGACTTACAAAATCTGTATGCCGTCTGTTGTCTACACTCAAACCGCTACAGGACAATAAATACGAAAAGCTGCTTGCAGAAAAGCCGCTTGAGCATGACCCGGTATTCATATTGGGACACTGGCGCAGCGGAACTACATTCATGCACAATGTATTCTCATGCGACAAACACTTCGGATATAATACTACTTACCAGACTGTATTCCCTCATCTGATGATGTGGGGACAGCCTTTCTTCAAGAAGAATATGAGTTGGATTATGCCCGACAAGCGTCCTACAGACAATATGGAACTGGCCGTAGACCTGCCTCAGGAAGAAGAATTTGCATTGGCAAACATGATGCCGTACACATACTACAACTTCTGGTTCCTGCCTAAGCACATGATGGAATATGCAGACAAGTATCTGCTGTTCAACGATATCACGGATGAAGAACTGAAAGTCTTTGAAGAGGTTTTCACCAAGCTTATCAAGATATCTTTGTGGAACACCAAAGGAACACAATTCCTGAGCAAGAACCCTCCTCACACAGGTCGCGTAAAGGAACTTGTAAAAATGTTCCCTAATGCAAAGTTCATCTATCTGATACGTAATCCGTACACGGTGTTTGAGTCTACAAGAAGTTTCTTCACAAATACCATACAGCCGCTGATGCTGCAGAATATCAGCAATGAAGAACTCCAGGCCAACATATTGGAGGTATATTCAAAACTATACCACAAATACGAAGAAGACAAGAAATTCATACCTGAAGGAAACTTGGTAGAGGTTAAATTCGAGGACTATGAACAGAATGCCTTCGATATGACAGAAGATATCTACAGAAAACTGTCATTGCCGGGATTTGAAGAATCGCGTGCCGCAATAGAAGCTTATGTAAACAAAAAGAAAGGTTATAAAAAGAATAAATATCAATATAAACCTGAAACAATAGAGTTGGTGGAAAAGCACTGGTCGTTTGCTCTCGAGCAATGGGATTACAAGCTTTAACACATATAAATACAATAAACCACTATGACAAAAATATCGTTTGTAAAGAGTTTTCAATACAAACGATATTTTTTTATTTATATTCCATTATAGATACATCATCCGTGTGCGATAACGAAAAATATGTTATATATTGGAATAATAGTCCAAAATAGTCGAAAATAGGTTGGAAATTACAATAAAAGACATTATTTTTGGCAAATAAAATAAATAACTAAATCTTAATTAGAGTAAAATCTGTAAAAAAAAAGCATGGAACAAGTTTTCAGTTACATCATTGGGCTGGGTGCTGCGGTGATGATGCCTATTATTTTTACAATCTTAGGCTTGTGTATCGGAATTAAATTTGGTAAGGCTCTCAAGAGCGGTCTGTTAGTGGGTGTCGGTTTCGTAGGTTTGTCTGTAGTGACAGCCTTGCTGACAAGCAGTTTGGGTGACCCACTTAAGAAAGTAACCGAAATTTACGGTTTAAGTTTAGGTATTTTTGATATGGGTTGGCCTGCTGCAGCTTCTGTGGCATACAACACTTCTGTAGGAGCATTTATCATTCCTGTATGTTTGGCTGTAAACATTGTAATGCTTCTTACTAAAACAACCAAGACTGTCAATATCGACCTTTGGAACTACTGGCACTTTGCTTTCATCGGTGCTGTGGTATATTTCGCTACAGAGAACATCTGGTGGGGATTCTTTGCAGCCATCATCTGCTACATCATAACACTTGTTATGGCAGACCTTACTTGCAAACAGTTCCAGGGATATTACGACAAGATGGACGGTATCTCTATTCCTCAGCCATTCTGCCAGGGATTTGTACCTTTCGCACTTGTTATCAACAAAGCTTTGGATATGATTCCGGGATTCGACAAGCTTTATATCGACGCTGAAGGTATGAAGAAGAAATTCGGTATCATGGGTGAGCCTCTTTTCCTTGGTATCGTTGTAGGTTGCGGTATCGGTATGCTTGCATGCAGAAACGGTCAGGAAATAGTAGACAATATACCTGCTATCCTCGGATTGGGTATCAAGATGGGTGCCGTAATGGAACTTATCCCACGTATCACTTCATTGTTCATCGAAGGTCTTCGTCCTATTTCGGATGCTACACGTGAGCTTATCGCACGTAAATTCAAGAACAGCGCCAACCTTAACATCGGTATGAGCCCTGCATTGGTTATCGGTCATCCAACAACTTTGGTTGTATCACTTCTTCTTATTCCTGTTGCATTGTTCCTTTCAGTTATACTCCCGGGAAATCAGTTCCTTCCATTGGCTTCACTTGCAGGAATGTTCTACCTGTTCCCGGCCGTACTCCCTATCACTAAGGGTAACGTATTGAAAACATTCCTTATCGGATTGGTTAGCCTCATCGTAGGTTTGTACTTCGTAACAGACTTGGCTCCATTCTTTACTCAGGCTGCTCACGATGTATTTATAAAGACAGGCGATGCTGCCGTTAAGATTCCTGACGGATTCCAGGGTGGTGCATTGGACTTCGCTTCAAGTATCTTCTCATGGGGTATCTTCCATCTGATTTACAACTTCAAGTATGTAGGTTCTGCTGCATTGGTAGCTATCGCACTTATCATGGCTATCTACAACAGAACACGCATTATCAAGGAAGCAAAAGCTCACAGCAATAATTAATCGTAATAACCTAAATTAAATAAAACAACAAAAACATGAAAAAATTAGCATTAGCAATGATGATGGGCTTAGCAGCCATCTCTACAAACGCACAGATGAACTACAAAGTGCAAACAGCTTGCCATCCACTGGATGTTAAGCATTATGATACAGAACGTTTGCGCAGCGCTTTCGTTATGGAAAAAGTAATGGCTCCGGACGAAATCAACTTAACTTATACACTTTATGACCGTCTGATTTACGGTGGTGTAATGCCGGTAAACAAGGTTTTGAAACTTGAAACTTTCCGTGAACTTGGTCCTGAAATCACTTATTTCCTTGAACGTCGCGAACTTGGTGTTATCAACATTGGTGGTGACGGTGTAGTAACTGTTGACGGAAAAGAATATCCGATGAAATATAAAGAAGCATTGTACGTTGGCTGCGGTAACAAAGAAGTTACTTTCAAGAGTAACGATGCAAGCAAACCTGCTAAATTCTATATCAACTCTGCTCCTGCTTACAAACAGTACGTTACACAGTTGATTACAACTGACGTTAAAGCACAGAAAGCTCAGCCTAAGAAATATGCTTTGGCTATCTCTGACCACTACGGCAAGATGGAAGACAGCAACGACCGTGTAGTAAACCAGCTTATCGTAAAAGATGTTCTTGAAAGAGTAAAGAACGGTGGTACTAACCAGTTGCAGATGGGTCTTACTGAATTGGCTCCGGGTTCTGTATGGAACACAATGCCTGCTCACACTCACACTCGCCGTATGGAAGCTTACTTCTACTTCAATGTTGAAGAAGGTAACGCTATCTGCCACCTGATGGGTGAACCTAAAGAAGAACGTTTGGTATGGCTTCAGAACGAACAGGCTATCACTTCTCCTGAATGGAGCATCCACGCTGCAGCAGGTACTCGCAACTATACATTCATCTGGGGTATGGCTGGTGAAAACTTGAAGTACAGCGATAAAGACGAAATCAAATATACTGAAATGAGATAATAACGGTATATAAGTCATATTTAGAGTCTGTCTGTTCCAAATACGGGATAGGCAGACTTTTTTTTGCCTTTCTTTTCTATCGTCTGACAACTGTCAAACGTATGTCCGACACGTGTCAAACAAATAACCGACAGCTGTCAAACATACGTTTGACAGCTGTCGGACAACAGATTTATAAGGCAAGCCTAACGAATCAGTCCTGATAATAAACCCTTTTTACTCGCATTGAAACGCTGGTCAGTATTTCGTATGGAATAGTATCAAGCCATTCGGCCAAAGTTGTAACAGGCAAGTTCTCGCCGAAGATTTCCACCTTATCTCCTTCCTTGCAGTCTATATCTGTTACATCAATCATACACACATCCATACATATATTACCTACATACGGAGCTTTCTGACCATTTACAAGGCAGTATCCCCTTCCGTTACCTAATTTACGGTTCAGACCGTCCGCATAACCTATTGGAATTGCTGCAATACGTGAATCTCTGTCCAGCATTCCCCTACGACTGTACCCCACGGTATCTTCAGCCTTTACATCGTGTATCTGAAGTATGGTGGTCTTTAGCGAACTTACATTGTTAATTATCTTACCTGTATATGGGTCAATTCCATACAGTCCGATTCCAAGGCGTACCATATCGAACTGCGCTCCCGGATAGCGTTCTATTCCGGCAGTATTGCAGATGTGACGCAGAATCTTGAATGAGAATCCCTCCTGAAGTTTTGCTGCCGCATCTTCGAAAGTTTCTATCTGACGGCGTGTAAAGGAATCAAAACGACTTGCATCACTACCTACAAGATGAGAGAATACCGAGCGCGGTATCACTGCCGACTGACGCTTCAAACGCTCTACCAGTTGCGGTAACTGTTCAGGCTCAAAACCAAGACGGTTCATTCCGGTATTGATTTTCACATGAATAGGGAAATTGCTCACTCCTTCCCTCTCGGCAGCTTTGATAAGTTCCTCTAAAATATTGAAGCTATATACTTCCGGTTCAAGACGATAGTCGAACATTGTCTTGAAAGCGGTTAGTTCCGGATTCATTATAATAATAGGACAATGAATACCGGCCTTACGCAAATCAGCACCTTCGTCGGCCACAGCTACTGCGAGATAGTCCACCCTGTGTTCTTCCAATGTCTTTGCTATCTCAAACGGACCGGCACCGTAGGCTGAAGCCTTAACCATACATACCATCTTGGTTTCCGGTTTGAGTTTGTTACGGAAATGATTCAGGTTGGCTGTCAAGGCTCCCAAGTTTATCTCAAGGATTGTTTCATGCACCTTAAGTTCCATATAGTCTGTGATATCATCGAAATGGAATATACGTGCACCTTTAATAAGAACGACTTCATTCCTCAAAGTGTCGAGTATGCCGGACTCTATAAGCTCTGATGTCTTGTTAAAGAAATATTTTTCTATCTGGAAGCGTGATGCAGAGGCTGAAATTTCCGGTCCTACACCTATTATCTTGTCCACACCACGATTATGCACCAACTCCGAAACCTGTCTGTAAAGAAGTTTGCTGGTCTGTCCGCTCTCCAATATATCGGAAAGAATAAGTGTACGTTTTCTGCCTTTGTCCTCAGTTCGGCGCGACATGAAGTCAAGCGCTATATCAAGAGAGGCAAAATCGGAATTGTAACTGTCGTTGATAAGTATGCAGCCGTTCTTTCCTTCCTTAACCTCCATACGCATGGCAACCGGCTCAAGAGTAAGCATTCTCTCGGCTATATCCTCAGGAGAAATCATAAGATATAAGGCTACAGCCAGACAATTTATAGAATTTTCTATTGATGCATCGTCAATGAAAGGAATGCGATATTCCTTCATAAAACCGAGATAGCGGTATTTGATTACCGTATGGTCACTGGCCTTTTCTATGCTCTCGATATACAGAGGACGTTCCATATCCTTGGTGGACCATGCTATCTCGCGTGCACCGAACAAAGACTTCGTGACACAATTGCTTATCATATCATTGCCGCCATTGTATATCACTACATCACAGTCTTTAAACAGCTGGAGTTTCTCCATACATTTGTCCTGCACAGATGTAAAGTTCTCCTGATGAGCACCACCGATATTGGTAATTACCCCAATTGTAGGGCGTATGATAGGTTTAAGTTCCTCCATCTCTCCCATTTCGGAAATACCGGCTTCGAATATTCCAATCTCTGTATTTTCATTCAGCAGCCACACGGAAAGAGGCACACCAATCTGAGAGTTATAACTCCTTGGAGAGCGTGTCACAACCTTATACGGACTGATAATATGATAGAGCCACTCTTTGACCACAGTCTTACCATTGCTTCCGGTAATTCCGATTACAGGAATATCAAACTTTTCGCGATGGTTTGCAGCCAATTTTTGGAGAGCCTTGAGCGGATTTGAGACTTTTAAGAAATTACATTCATTATATTCAGATATATTTTCAGGGATATCGCTTACCACTAAATTCCTTACTCCGCGCTCATAAAGTTCGTCTATATATTTATGACCGTCATTGCGCTTGGTTTTAAGGGCAAAAAATAACGTTTCTTCCGGAAAGCACAAAGAACGGCTGTCTGTAAGTATCCAGTCAATCGCTGCTTCCGTATTTCCTATACGTTCTGCATTTAATACAGAGGTTATTTCTTCAATAGTGTTCGACATAATTCTATTTCCTTTTCGACATCTAAGTACGTGAATTTTTCCTTTAGTGCTCCAATTTTTAACAGTATTTGACTTAAAAATTTACCATATGCCTCACTTTCCGGATTGAAAGGCTTATGTCCCAGAGCACGTTTTATTTCATTCCACGATTTTATAACTTCCATGGTAGGTTTGCTGAAATATGTTTCGGAAAATTTTTCCCATATATAGTCTACGGCAAGCGAAGAAGGATGCAGCATATCGTCGGCATAAAAACGGTAATCGCGCAACTCGTCCATCATAATCTCGTAAGACGGGAAATAAAAGCATCCGGAATTGAACGAACAGATTTTGTCTACAGCCAACAGCAATACGGATTTGCTTATCTGATTGCCGTGCATCCCATCCTTGGCATGACGTATGGGGCTTACAGTAAACATAAGTTTTATGTCAGGATTCAGATTCCTGATTTTAGATATCAGAGCAGTATATGAACTGACAATATCCTCTATTTCAAGAAGGCTGCGTGAAAAGAGTTTCTCATTGAGTTTATGGCAGTTGCCTACTATACAGCCGGTTTCATGCCAACGATAGACACGGGCTGTCCCGAAAGTAAGAAGAAGCCAATCAGCTTTAGTAAGAAAGTCTGAACTATACCTGATGCGTGTATTAATGTTCTCCAGACACAATTCTTTGGAAGGAGAAGAAAAAGAGCTGTGATGCATCAGGCTGAACCAGACTCCGCGTGACTCCATTACATCATCATCAGAATACACCTTTCTGTCAACAAGTTCATTCAATGCCTGAAAAATAGACATCGGATTATAAAGCACGCCGAAAGGATTTACATCACACCGGAATTTACTATCGGACAGTCTGTTTCCTATGTTATCAGTAAAGCATGAGCCCATGAGCAACAATCTGTCAGAATGCTTTATTTCACACTGTCCGGCAGGCAGTTCGGTTCTGGTTATCAGTTCCATATTACTCTATACTTATTATTTTTTGGTACAAATGTAACCACAATATATATATTTGTACTACTTTTGTGGAAGAAATGTTTAATTAATGTATAGATGGAACATAACACTTCATATAAATTCCTTGACAAGATTGACAGTCCTGACGACCTTCGCAAGCTTCCGGTGGAAGTCTTGCCCGAGGTGTGCAAAGAATTGCGTGAGATGATAATAGATGAACTGTCACGTAACCCGGGACATTTTGGTTCCAGCTTGGGAGTGATAGAACTTACCGTCGCATTACATTACACATTCTCAACACCATACGACCGTATAGTATGGGATGTAGGACATCAGGCATATGCACACAAGATACTGACAGGAAGACGTGACAGATTCTGTACAAACAGAAAGCTGAACGGACTTGCGCCATTCCCATCGCCGGCAGAAAGCGAATATGACACTTTCACATGCGGACATGCCTCGAACTCCATATCTACAGCATTAGGGATGGCAGTAGCAGCAAATCTAAAAAATGAGTCGGACAGACATATCGTAGCCGTAATAGGCGACGGTTCGATGAGTGGCGGTCTTGCTTTCGAAGGACTGAACAATGCATCGGCTACACCAAACAATCTGCTTATCATCCTGAATGACAACAATATGGCAATAGACCGCAGTGTGGGAGGTATGAAACAGTATCTTCTGAATCTGCATACGTCAGAGGGCTACAACAGATTCCGCAACGCCATGTCGAAACAAATGATGAAGTGGGGACTTCTGACGGATGAAAGGAAAAACGCCATAATAAGATTCAACAACAGCCTCAAATCATTGCTGATGCAGCAGCAGAATATCTTTGAGGGAATGAATATAAGGTATTTCGGCCCTATAGACGGACATGACACTTTATCTCTGATAAAGGTTATGAACGAAATAAAGGATATGAACGGCCCGAAGATACTGCATATACACACTACGAAAGGAAAAGGATATAAGCCTGCAGAAGAATGCGCTACAGAATGGCATGCTCCCGGCCGGTTTGACAAGGAAACCGGTATCAGGATCAAGCCTGCCGCTGAAGGTATGCCTCCACTGTTCCAGGAAGTATTCGGCAATACTCTGCTTGAACTGGCACAGGCAAACAGCAGGATAGTTGGAGTTACGCCTGCCATGCCTTCCGGATGTTCGATGAACATTATGATGAGGGAGATGCCTGAAAGAGTTTTTGATGTAGGCATTGCAGAAGGACATGCAGTGACGTTCTCTGCCGGAATGGCAAAAGACGGATTAATGCCGTTCTGCAACATCTATTCCACTTTCATGCAAAGGGCATATGATAATGTTATACACGACGTAGCCATACAGAAACTGAACGTCGTGATGTGTCTTGACAGAGCCGGACTCGTTGGAGAGGACGGGGCAACGCATCATGGTATGTTTGATATTGCATACATGAGGATTATACCTAACCTGACTGTGGTTGTTCCGATGGACGAACATGAACTGAGAAAGATGATGTACACAGCCCAGCTGCCGGACATGGGACCGTTCGTTATAAGATACCCTCGCGGAAGAGGCATGATAACCGACTGGAAATGCAAGCTGGAAGCTATACCTGTGGGTAAGGGCAGACTTCTGAAAGAAGGAAAAGACCTGGCCGTGATATCATTGGGACCAATCGGATACAGAGCGGCAAAGGCCATAGAAAGAGTAGAACAGGAATCAGGTATCAGTGTGGCGCATTACGACTTGAGATTCGTAAAACCGCTTGACACAGAAATGTTGGAATACATAGGAAAAAAATTCAAGAAAGTTATTACTATAGAAGACGGCATCCTCGCAGGTGGAGCAGGAAGTGCAGTAATGGAATTCATGTCTGACCACGGATATGATACGAAAATCATAAGAATGGGACTTGAAGATCATTTCGTGCAGCATGGTTCTGTAAACGAACTGTACAAAATATGCGGACTTGACGAAGATAGCATTTATGAAAAAATAAAGAACTCATGAAGATAATTATAGCTGGTGCAGGAGCAGTGGGCACACATCTGGCAAAACTTTTAGCCGGTGAAGATCAGGACATTATACTAATAGATGAGAATCAGGAAAGGTTGGGAAAAATGAGCAGTAATCTGGATATGATGACTGTGAACTACTCTCCTACCTCAATAAACGGACTGAAAGAAGCGGGAGTAGCAGGCGCAGACCTGTTCATAGGCGTAACGCCGGACGAAAGCCGTAATATGACAGCCTGTATGCTCGCCAATAACCTTGGAGCCAAAAAGACAGTAGCACGTATAGACAATTACGAATATCTGCTGCCGAAACATAAGGAATTCTTCAGCGGACTTGGCGTACATTCACTCATTTATCCGGAAATGTTGGCCGCAAAGGAGATTGTGGATGCGGTAAAAATGAGCTGGATAAAGCAGTGGTGGGAGTTTGCCGGTGGAGCACTGATAATGATTGGTGTGAAGATGAGAGAGCAGGCCGAAATCCTGAATGTGCCGTTTCATGAGCTTGGAGGTCAGGGAATACCGTTCCATATAGTAGCCATAAAAAGAGGTAATGAGACGATTATCCCTCGTGGTGACGACTACGTGAAACTGAATGACATAGTATATTTTACTACCACCAAGAAGTATATCCCTTACATCAGAAAGATTTCAGGACGCGAGAACGAAGCCGATGTACGAAGCGTAATGATTATGGGTGGAGGAAGAATAGCAGTCCGCACGGCCCAGTATCTGCCTGAATATATGAAGGTCAAGATTATAGAAATGAATGAAAACAGATGTAACAGGCTGACGGAGATTGTGGACGATGATGTAATGGTGATAAACGGTGACGGACGTGATATGGAGCTTCTGATAGAGGAAGGTATAAAAAATACCGAAGCTTTCGTCGCTTTGACCGGAAACTCTGAAACGAATATCCTGGCTTGTCTTGCTGCCAAACGTATGGGAGTAAGCAAAACTGTAGCAGAAGTGGAAAACGTGGATTATATAAGCATGGCCGAAAGTCTGGATATAGGTACGGTGATAAACAAGAAATACATCGCTGCGAGCCATATCTACCAGATGATGCTTAAGGCCGACGTTTCAAACGTGAAATGTCTTACTTTTGCCAATGCCGATGTGGCGGAATTCATTGTAAAAGAAGGTTCTAAGATAACCAAAGCTCAGGTTAAAGATATCGGTCTGCCTAAGGGAGCTACAATAGGTGGACTTATAAGGAATGGAGAAGGTATCCTCGTTACAGGTAATACCACCATTCAGAAAGATGACCACGTGGTAGTGTTCTGCCTCGGAGCTATGATTAAAAAGTTAGAGAAATATTTCGGATAATATGTTTTTTAACATAGAAATAATTATTTTTCCGCAAAATATATTCTAACTTTGCAGGCATGATTGAATAAGATACAGTTTTTTATATGATTTATTGGTTGAGGATAATATTTGTTTGTGCAATGTCTTTATTTGTATTTCAGGGAATATCGGAAGAAATTTCTCCCATATGCAATACAAGCGCATGTACAGAAATAATATTTCCAACCAGTGAAAAAAACGATATCATATTCGTGGAATCTACTGCGGACAACTATCTTATCCGCACTATAAATCATATACTTAAATCCAGATATGCAGACCTTTCTGTTCCGACATGTGCAATTGTTGCCGGCAGTAAGGATAATAATGACAACAAATACACTCTTCATCTGAACGGTACACTGCTGAAAGGTTATAATTCTGAAAAGTATCACAGAATTTATTCCCTGACTCACCGCAATTCGCATTATCCGGTTCATTTACCTAAGGATTATTATATCTATACGTTGGAAAGAATTGTCATTTAGACATGTTCTTCCACGTTTCGTCTTCATATGAGTATGAAGACAATATCCGTGTGTGCGCACACTAAATATTTTATCTTATAATCAGTTCTTTTAATTCCTCAATCAAGGACTGACAATACAGAGAAACATCAACTCAAAAAACATATAAATCATGTATTTTATCTTTTTAATAGTAGTGATTCTTACGGCAATAGCCTTAGTGGTAGCAGCTATGACTATTGCCAAGCTAATCGCCCCGCGCTCTTTCAATCCTCAGAAAGGCGAACCATATGAGTGTGGTATCCCTACGAGGGGTGAGGCGTGGGTAAAATTCAAGGCAGGCTACTACCTCTTTGCCATACTGTTCCTGATGTTCGACATCGAGACGGTATTCCTCTTCCCGTGGGCCGTAGTGGTGGCTGAGACGGGCGTCTATGCACTGGCGGGGGCAGCATTCTTCCTCGGAATACTTATTTTAGGCCTGGCATATGCCTGGCGGAAAGGAGCGCTGGAATGGAAATAAAGAAACGCACGGAAATACGCAGTATGGAGTACGGCGACTTCCGAAACAATGACTACCTGGAGCGAATGGTAGACGAGCTGAACCGCGACGGAGCGGGGATTATAATGGGTACGGCCGACGAGCTGATAAACTGGGGAAGGAGCAACTCGCTGTGGTCGCTCACCTTCGGTACGAGCTGTTGCGCCATAGAGTTTATGGCTCTTGGAGCCGCACGCTATGACATGGCGCGGTTCGGATTCGAGGTGACGCGTAACTCGCCCCGTCAGGCAGATATGATTATGGTGCTGGGAACCATCACCCACCGTATGGCTCCGGTGCTGAAACGTCTGTATGACCAGATGGCCGAACCGAAGTATGTGGTGGCGGTGGGCGGATGTACCATCAGCGGCGGACCGTTCAGGCGATCATATCATGTGGTGAACGGTATAGACAAGATTATTCCGGTGGATGTATTCATCCCGGGATGTCCTCCGCGTCCTGAGGCTTTCTATTACGGAATGATGCAGCTGCAGAGAAAAATCAAAGTGGAACGGTTCCTGGGAGGGGTGAACAGGAAGGAGAAAAATAATGAAGAATAAGAACTAAAAAAATAACATGACTGCTGACAATATTATACCGGTAAAGGCGGAAGAGCTCTACAACGAGGCTTCCCGACTGAGATATGACGAAGCACAGCCCATGGACTACCTGCGCGACATCGTCGGTATGGACTGGGGCGAAGAGGGTCTTGGAGCCCTGTATTATATGGAATGTACGGCAACGGGCGAACGCCGTGTGCTGAAGGCTGTGGCGGCCGACAGGGAGAACGCGTTTCTTCCTTCAGTGTGCAGCCTCTGGAAAACGGCGGTGATAAAGGAACGTGAGGTGTTCGATTTCTTCGGCATACGCTTCACGGGAAATCCGGACATGCGCCGTCTGTTCCTGCGCGAGGACTGGAAGGGATATCCGCTCCGTAAGGATTACGATATGGACTCGAATCCTCTAAATATGGAGAATGAGGTCAATGCGGATGTTACGGAAGAATATACTCTGCGCCCTGACGGAACTGTAGAGGGCAGGGAGAACGTGGTGTTCGGCAGCGAGGACTTCGTGGTAAACATCGGTCCTCAGCATCCGTCCACTCACGGCGTGCTGCGTATGCGCACGAGCATCGACGGAGAGAATATCAGGCGCATAGACCCTATCCTGGGGTATATACACCGCGGAATAGAGAAGATGAACGAAAGCCTGACTTATCCGCAGACTTTGGCTCTGACGGACAGGCTTGACTATCTGAGCGCGCATCAGAACCGCCACGCGCTATGTATGTGTATAGAGCAGGCTGCAGGAATAGAGATTTCGGAACGTGCGCAGTACATCCGTACGATAATGGACGAGCTGCAGCGTATAGACTCGCATCTGCTGTTCTATTCGTGTCTGGTGATGGATATGGGCGGACTTACTCCTTTCTTCTACGGATTCAGAGAGAGGGAAATGATTCTGGATATCATGGAGGAGACTACGGGCGGAAGACTGATTCAGAATTACAATGTGATAGGCGGTGTGCAGGCTGACATTCATCCTGACTTCCGGCGAAAGGTGAAGGAGTTCATCGTGCATCTGCGAAAGGTCATCAAGGACTATCACGATATCTTTACGGATAATGTGATTGCACGCCAGCGACTCATCGGCGTAGGTGTGCTGAGCCGCGAAGATGCCATATCGCTCGGTGCCACAGGTGGTACGGGACGTGCGTCGGGATGGAGCAACGACGTAAGGAAGCATCATCCGTATGCGATGTACGGCAAGGTGGACTTCCGCGAGATTACACGTACCGAAGGGGATTCGTTCGCTCGCTACATGGTGCGCATGGACGAGATTATGGAGTCATGCCGTATCATCGAGCAGCTGATAGACAACATTCCTGAAGGTGAGGTGCGCGTCAAGACGAAAGCGATAATCAAACTGCCGGAAGGTAACTTCTCTACATCTGTAGAAAGCAGCCGTGGTGAGTTCGGAGTGATGCTGGAAAGTCACGGCGACAAATATCCGTATCGTCTGCACTACCGCTCTACGGGACTGCCGCTGGTAGATACGATGGACACTGTGTGCCGCGGACAGAAAATCGCCGACCTTATAGCGATAGGCGGTACGCTGGACTTTGTGATTCCGGATATAGACCGATGAGGTGAGTTTGTGAGTTTATGAGTTTGTAAGTTTGTTGATGACAACCAACAGAAAAACTCATAACCAAAAACTCATAATAACAAACTTAAAAACTAAAAAAATCATAATATGTTTGACTATTATAATATTGAGCCGCTCCTTATGTGGATACACAGTACCATGTGCGGAATAATGCCTGAATGGCTGGCCTTCACTATAGAGGGTATAGCTGTAGGTATCTTCATCATGGTGATGTATGCCGTGCTGGCAATCATACTTATATATATGGAGCGTAAAGTGTGTGCGGCCTTCCAGTGCCGTATCGGACCGGACCGTGTGGGCGGACGGGGAGGACTTCTGCAGGTGCCGGCCGACGTTATTAAAATCCTGACAAAGGAGATTATCTCTCTGAAAAACTCAGACAAGTTTCTTTATGCATTGGCTCCTTTCCTGGTAATCATGGCATCTATCCTGACTTTCTCGTGTCTGCCATGGAACAAGGGGGGCGAGATTCTGCATATGAACATAGGTATCTTCTTCGTGCTGGCAGCATCGTCAATCGGTGTGCTGGGTATCCTGCTGGCCGGATGGAGCAGTAACAGCAAATATACGCTGATTGGTGCCGTACGAAGCGGTGCGATGATAATCAGCTACGAGCTGTCAATAGGTATCAGCGTGCTGACTATGGTCATCCTGTGCGGCACGATGGACATCCAGGAGATTGTGGCTTATCAGGAGAACGGATGGAACATCTTCAAGGGGCATCTGCCTGCGGTAATGGCTTTCATCATCTATCTGATAGCGGGAAATGCGGAAGCAAACCGTGCACCGTTCGACCTTGCAGAAGCAGAACAGGAGCTTACGGCCGGATATCATACTGAATACTCGGGTATGCACTTCGGTTTCTTCTATCTGGCTGAATATCTTAACCTGTTCATCACAGCCGGTATCGCCGTCACGCTTTTCTTCGGCGGATGGATGCCGCTGCACATTGCCGGACTGGAAGGTTTCAATGCGGTGATGGACTATATCCCGGGAGTGATATGGTTCGTGGGCAAGACTTTCTTCGTGGTGTTCCTGCTGATGTGGATTAGATGGACTTTCCCTCGTCTGAGAATAGACCAGGTGCTTATCCTGGAATGGAAATATCTGATGCCGCTGTCGCTGCTCGTACTGATGGTTATGACGGTGATGAAGGTGTTCGGACTGGTGTTTTAATATTGAAGTTGTTAGTTATTAGAACTGAAAACTAAAAATCAATGAGTACTTTTAAAGAATATATAAACGGATATGCTTTGGGCGTAAAGAGTCTGCTTGTAGGTATGCGTACATCTATGAAGGTGTTTATGCAGAAGAGCATAACGGAACGCTATCCGGAGAACAGACATACTACTCTGCACATTCCGGAACGTCACCGCGCCATGCTGGTGATGCCCAAAGATGAGAACGGTAACAATAAATGTATTGCCTGCGGACTGTGCCAGATGGCTTGCCCTAACGGTACGATAAACATCGTAAGTGAAACACGCGAGACTGAAGACGGAAAGAAAAAGAAATTCCTCGTGAAATATGAGTACGACCTCGGTGCGTGTATGTTCTGTCAGCTGTGTGTAAACGCTTGTCCGCACGGTGCGATAGAGTTCAGCAATCATTTCGAGAACGCTGTTTTCGAGAGAGAGAAGCTGGTGATGAATTTAAATGAATGAATATTATTGAGAGAGTTGTTAGTTAAGAGTTGTTAGTTGTTAGAGCAAAACCAACAACTAAAAACCAACAACCAAGAACTAAAAACTAAAAAAACATGTTTTCACTATTTGAAATAGCATTTTATGTGGTGGCTCTGTGCATTATAGTATTCTCAGTGCTGGCAGTCACAACCAACAGCATCCTGCGCTCGGCCACATATCTGCTGTTTGTACTCTTGTCAACGGGTGGTATATATGCCATCTTAGGCTATACATTCCTGAGTGCAGTGCAGCTGATGGTATATGCAGGTGGTATCATAGTATTGTACGTGTTCTCCATCCTGCTGACACGTTCGTCCGGAACAATGAAATATAAGATAAGACGAGGCAAGATGATAAGCGTACTGCTTACGACTCTCGTCGGTATGGCTTTGGTAATGTTTATACTTGCTACAAACGGCTTCGCACTGAACATCATTCCTCAGGGTGTGGAACTTCCGGTAGAGAAAATCGGTAAAGCACTTATCGGAACAGAGAAGTATCAGTTTGTCTTGCCTTTCGAGGTGATGAGTGTGCTGCTGCTGGCCTGTATGATTGGTGCCATAATGATAGCAAGAAAAAGAAAATAGATTATAAGTTTTTTAGTTTGTTGATGACAAACAACTAAAGAACTTAAAAACTCAAAAACTTAAAAACTCAAAATGGAAATAGAAGTACACGTTTTGCATTACCTGGTGATAAGCACTGTGATGCTGTTCTGCGGAATTTACGGTTTCTTCACACGCAAGAATCTGCTGGCCCTGCTCATTTCTGCAGAGCTGATGCTGAATGCTACAAATATCAACTTCGCGGTGTTCAACAGATATCTCTTCCCGGGACAACTGGAAGGACACTTCTTCAGCCTGTTCGGTATAGCAATAGCTGCGGCGGAAACTGCGGTGGCAATCGCTATCATTATTAATGTCTACAGAAATATCAACAAGATTCTGACCGACGATATTTCGGAAATGAAAGGATAAAAACTAAAAAACATGGAATATACAATATTTATACCGGCCCTGCCTGTGCTGAGCTTCCTCGTTCTGGCTCTGGCGGGAATGAAAATGCCGCACAAGGTGGCTGGAGCGATAGGCACTCTATCGTTGGCGGCTGTCACAGTGCTGAGCTATATCACGGCTATAGGCTATTTCGGCGCGACACGTACTGCCGAAGGACTGTTGCCTGTATCTACTCCGTGGAACTTCCAGTGGCTGCCGTTCACTGAGTCGCTGCACATCGACATGGGTATTATGCTCGACCCGATATCGGTAATGATGCTTGTGGTGATTTCTACAGTCTCACTGATGGTTCATATCTACTCTTTCGGATATATGAAAGGGGAACGCGGATTTCAGAGATATTATGCGTTTCTGTCGCTGTTCACATTCTCAATGTTAGGCCTCGTAGTGGCTACAAACATTTTCCAGATGTATGTTTTCTGGGAACTTGTGGGAGTATCGTCTTATCTTCTGATAGGCTTCTACTACACCAAACCTGAGGCTATCGCAGCTTCTAAGAAAGCTTTCATAGTCACACGTTTTGCCGACTTAGGCTTCCTCATCGGTATCCTGATTTACGGCTACTATATGCAGACATTCACTTTCACTCCTTCAGAAGAACAGCTTATGAAGGCCGGAATGGTATTGCCTTGGGCTCTTGGACTTATGTTCGTGGGTGGTGCCGGAAAGAGTGCGATGTTCCCATTGCATATCTGGCTGCCGGATGCCATGGAAGGTCCTACTCCGGTATCGGCTCTGATTCATGCCGCTACCATGGTTGTGGCAGGTGTGTATCTCGTGGCAAGAATGTTCCCGCTGTTTATCGGATTTGCACCTGAAACTCTTCACTGGGTGGCATACATCGGTATGTTCACTGCTTTCTATGCTGCTACGGTGGCATGCGTACAGAGTGATATCAAGCGCGTGCTGGCATTCTCTACCATCTCGCAGATTGGTTTCATGATGGTAGCTCTCGGCGTATGTACAAGTCTTGACCCACACGAAGGCGGACTTGGATATATGGCTTCCATGTTCCATCTGTTCACTCACGCCATGTTCAAGGCATTGCTCTTCCTCGGCGCAGGATGCGTAATTCATGCTGTCCACAGCAATGAAATGTCTTTCATGGGTGGACTGAGAAAATATATGCCTGTCACTCACATCACATTCCTTATAGCGTGTCTTGCCATCGCAGGTATTCCTCCGTTCTCAGGATTCTTCTCAAAGGACGAAATTCTTACGGCTTGCTTCCGTTTCAGCCCTGTGGCAGGATGGATAATGACAATAATCGCCGGAATGACTGCTTTCTATATGTTCCGTCTTTACTACTGCATCTTCTGGGGAAAAATAAACGGTAACTACGCCCACCATACCCCACACGAGAGTCCGGTGGTAATGACTTTACCTCTGATGATTCTTGCAGCCATCACTATTGTTGCCGGATGGATAATGCCTTTCGGACATTTCGTATCAAGCAACGGACATGCATACGATATTCATCTTGACACTACCGTAGCTACTACCAGCATAATTGTAGCTGTGGTTGCCATACTGATTGCAACATGGATGTATGCCGGCAAAACTCAGCCTGTAGCCGACATGCTTCAGAAGAAGTTCAGCCGTCTGCACTACGCTGCATACAAACGCTTCTTCATGGACGAGCTTTGGCTGTTCGTGACAAAGAAGATTATCTTCCGCTGTATTTCTACACCTCTCGCATGGTTCGACCGTCACGTCATCGACCAGTTTATGAACTTCATGGCATGGGGTACTAATGCAGCCGGAGAAACAGCACAGCCTGTACAGAGCGGAAAGATTCAGACTTACACAATGTGGTTCTTAGGTGGTATAATCATACTTACCGCTGCACTTATACTGCTGTAATAATTTGGAGATTAGTTTTTAGTTGTTTATAACTGAAAACTAAAAACCAGCAACTAACAACTAAAAACTTTAAAAACTCAAAAAACAATGAATATACTAAGTTTATTTGTAATAGTCCCTCTGATAATGCTTTTGGGCCTTTGGCTGGCAAAAGGCATCAATCAGGTAAGAGCGGTAATGGTGGCAGGCTCAACTGTATTGTTAGGACTGTCCGTATGGCTCACCGTGGCCTACATAGGACTAAGAAACGGGGGAGCTACAGAAGAGATGCTCTTCACCGCAAGTACTCCATGGTACGAACCGCTGAACATCTGCTACTCAGTGGGAGTGGACGGAATATCAGTTGTCATGCTTCTGCTTAGTTCAATCATAGTATTTACCGGAACATTCGCTTCATGGCGTCTGCAACCGATGACAAAGGAATACTTCCTATGGTTTACCCTGCTCAGCACAGGAGTTTTCGGATTCTTTATATCTACCGATCTCTTCACCATGTTTATGTTCTACGAGGTTGCCCTCATCCCTATGTATCTGCTCATCGGAGTATGGGGAAGCGGCAAGAAGGAATATGCTGCCATGAAGCTTACTCTTATGCTGATGGGTGGTTCTGCATTCCTGCTTATCGGTATCCTTGGTATCTACTACGGAGCCGGCGCGGAAACAATGAACATACTTGAGATTGTGAACCACAAGATACCTACAGAGTTCCAGCGTCTGTTCTTCCCACTGATATTTATCGGTTTCGGAGTATTAGGCGCGTTGTTCCCTTTCCACACATGGAGTCCTGACGGTCACGCTTCTGCACCTACCGCAGTATCTATGCTTCATGCCGGAGTATTGATGAAATTAGGAGGTTACGGATGCTTCCGCATCGCCATGTATCTCATGCCTACCGGTGCTGCCATCTGGGGTGATTTCTTCCTCGTACTGACTACTATCTCTGTAGTATATGGAGCCTTCAGCGCCGTAGTTCAGACAGACTTGAAATACATCAACGCTTACTCGTCCGTGAGTCACTGCGGTCTGGTACTTTTTGCACTTCTGATGATGACTAAGGTCAGCGCCACAGGAGCTATACTTCAGATGTTGAGCCACGGACTTATGACCGCTCTGTTCTTTGCCCTAATCGGTATGATATACGGTAGAACCCACACACGCGATATCCGCCAGCTGAGAGGTCTGATGAAGATTATGCCATTCCTTGCTGTAGGTTACGTCATTGCAGGTCTTGCCAACCTCGGTCTTCCGGGACTGAGCGGTTTCATTGCTGAAATGACTGTCTTTGTAGGCTCATTCCAGAATCCGGACAATTTCCACCGTGTATGTACAGTGATTGCTACTATGAGTATCGTTATAACAGCTGTGTATATACTCCGTGTGGTAGGAAAGATTCTTTACGGCACATGCGAGAATCCTGAACATCTGAAACTTACAGATGCCACTTGGGACGAACGTTTCACCGTTATCTGTCTGATAGCCGCTGTAGCAGGACTTGGACTTGCACCGTTCTGGGTAAGCGATGTTATCAGTCACAGTGTGGAACCGATTATTTCGGCGATAATAAAGTAAGTTTAACTTCGTTGACCTTTGGTTGTGAGTTTGTAAGTTTATGAGTTTGTTATTAATCCGCAAGCTCAATAACTCAAGAACTAAAAACTAAAAACTTAAGAACTAAAAAACTTAAATCGACATGTTTCAATTCATACCAATGCAAGCAGAAATCAGTCTGGCAGCCATAATGGTAATACTTCTTCTGGCAGACCTGATAATGAAAGAACCTCACCACAAGACATTGCAGACCATAGCCTGCGGTCTTTTAGTGGTACAGATAATACTTAACATCCAGCCCTCTGCAGGTGAATATTTCGGCGGGATGTACAGCTGCACACCTGTTGCGTCTGTCGTAAAGACAATACTTACTGCGGGTACTCTCCTCGTGTTCATGCAGGCAGGAGAATGGATTTCATCGCCTGACACACGCCACAAGGCTGGCGAATTTTATGTAATAACCATAAGCACACTCTTGGGTATGTACTTCATGGTCAGTGCCGGAAGCTTCATCCTGTTCTATGTGGGACTGGAGCTCGCCAGTATCCCTATGGCGTGTCTGATAGCTTTCGACAAATGGAAACATCACAGTGCGGAAGCCGGAGCAAAGTTCATACTGAACTCTATGTTCTCTTCCGGTCTGATGCTTTACGGGCTGTCACTCGTCTACGGTACATGCGGCACTACATACTTTGCCGATATGGCACACACACTGACAGGTACTCCGCTGCAGATTCTCGCCATGGTGTTCTTCTTCGCAGGATTGGGCTTCAAGCTGAGCCTTGTACCTTTCCACATGTGGACTCCTGACACATACCAGGGCGCGCCTACAGCCGTAGCAGGATATCTGTCCGTTATATCAAAAGGTGCAGCTGCCTTCACTCTGATGAGCATCCTCACCAAGGTATTCGCTCCGATGTCCGACCGCTGTGAACTCATGCTCAGTATAGTAATAGTACTGACTATCACATTAGCAAACATATTTGCCATCCTTCAGGACAACATGAAACGCTTCATGGCCTACAGTAGTATCTCGCAGGCAGGCTACATCATGTTGGCAGTAATAGCAGGCAACACTCAGGGCACAACATCACTCATCTATTATATAACTGTATATATAGTAGCCAACCTTGCAGTGTTCGGTGTAATAGGAGCAATAGAAAGGCATACATTAGGCGACAAGTATGCCAACGCCGATAAGGTAGAAGGCGTACTGCCGGAAAACGCATTGTCACGTTCTGAAGAAACCGTGAAATCGGAATACGCAGTCAGCCGCAGTGCATATGCAGGACTTTACCGCACTAATCCACGTCTGACATTCGTCATGACACTGGCTATGTTCTCATTGGCTGGTATTCCTCCGTTTGCAGGATTCTTCAGCAAATTCTTCGTGTTTGCCTCTGCATTCAACGCAGGTCACTGGCTGGTAGTATTCCTTGCCCTTGTCAATACGGTAATCTCGCTCTACTACTATCTGCTTGTAGTAAAAGCTATGTATATCACTCCAAATGATAATCCTCTGCCTACATTCCGCAGCCCATGGCTCACACGCGCATCGTTGGCCGTTTGTCTTGCCGGAATAATCCTCCTCGGACTGCTGAGCAGCGTATATGGAGGAATAGAAGCAGTAGCAGGAGCATAATTCCTTAGCTTGATACTACGAGTGAAAAAATAATTGACAATATGATTAAGTCAGTTTTCCAATTTTGATACAATAATAAAGGGTATATCAAAAAAGATATATCCTTTTTTTTTCAATTCAGTGGGGAGATATTGAGCCACTATTTTTGATATATATCAAAAAATTGATACATTTGCACTAATATATAATAACCCTGAAAACATTTACCGATTATGTATCCACTGAAATTCCACCCCATCCTGAAATCTACAATATGGGGTGGCGACAAAATCATTCCGTTCAAACACCTTGACTGCACACAGCAGAACGTAGGCGAGAGCTGGGAAATATCAGACGTTCCGGGCGACGAATCCGTAGTGGCCAACGGAGCAGACGCAGGAAAGAACCTCACCCAGATGGTCCGTGAGTATAAAGGAGCCCTGACAGGCGAAGAAAACTACACACGGTTCGGCGGCCGCTTCCCGCTTCTGATAAAGTTCATCGATGCGCGCGACGACCTCTCCATCCAGGTCCATCCCGACGACGAACTGGCAATGCGCCGCCACAACTCGATGGGCAAGACCGAGATGTGGTACGTCATAGACAATGACGGCGGAAAAGCTCACCTCCGCTCCGGACTAAGCCGAAGCATCACTCCCGCACAGTATGAACAGATGATAGCCGACAATACCATCTGCGACGCCCTCTCAGACTATGCCGTCCGTCCGGGCGACGTATTCTTCCTTCCGGCAGGACGAATCCACAGCATAGGTGCAGGATGTTTTATCGCTGAAATTCAGCAGACTTCAAACATCACATACCGTATCTACGACTTCAACCGCAAAGACAAAAACGGCAATACTCGCGAACTTCACACAGAACTCTCAAAAGAGGCCATCGACTACAGCGTAGAGCAGGACTACCGCACGCCGTACACTCCCTGCAAGGACCGTCCGGTAGATTTGGTTTCATGTCCATATTTCACTACTTCTGTATATCATCTCACCGAGCAAATGACCATGGACTATTCAGAACTCGATTCTTTCGTGATATACATATGCATGGAAGGCTCATGCACCATAAAGGACAACGAGGGCAACACGATAGAAATGCAGGCAGGCGAGTCTATACTTTTTCCGGCCTCTACACAGAACCTCGAAGTTGTACCTTCAGGCGAAGTGAAGTTCCTGGAAACTTATGTATAATTTAAAGACAGCAACAAACACTCAGTGAACGGCTACTGAACAGTAAATGAACGATATTCGAATGACATTAGAATTTCATTTTATGTTCATTAGCCGTTTATTTCTTGTTCATTTACCGTTCACTGAATCTTTCATTAGCGTATAAAAATAAGAACAATATACATTGCCAAACGAAATATTTATTACATGTTTTTTGCAGATAATATTATTTTTATCTATTTTTGCGGCATTAAACGATTATCACAACTTGGGGTTGTTTGGTTTTGACAGCGAGAGATGTGGTATGTAAGCATGCAGTGCGTCAGTGATTTGCACTATAATCTCAGTTACTGAACAATTATCTGGCAACGAAAACTATGCTCTCGCTGCTTAATCGAAGTACAGTAGATTAGCTTTATTTCTGTCACAGTGACAGAAACGAGACATCGCTCAAAAGCTCTTGTTCCGAAGCGTTTGATATAGCGGTGCAGCAAAATCGGGAATAGTCTGAGTCTTGTCCTGCGGCTCCGGCGAAACTTAAGGACTAAGGTATAAGTGGGTGGCTCTGGTCTTGCTTATGCACGAAAACCGAAGGCAGAGATAAGCATGTAGAAAGCATATGGCTTCCTTGTTTGGACGAGGGTTCGACTCCCTCCAGCTCCACGGAAATTGAAAAAGACAATAGCTAATCTGTCCGCAACGTCAGGTTAGCTATTTCTGTTTACACCAAATTATAGTAAATATGACTACAATCTACCTCACCCGCCACGGACAAACGGAAGAAAACCTGATGCGGATATTTCAGGGACATATGCCCGGAAAACTTACAGAAGAAGGTATAGAGCAAGCACGGAACCTTGGAAAAGAACTCCGCGACATACACCTCGACTGCATACTCAGCAGCGACTTGCAACGTGTTGTTGATACAGTCTGTATAGCTATGGCAGACAGAAATCTGCCTTGGGAGCAGAACAGACTTCTGAGAGAAATTGACTGGGGCTCATGGACAGGACTCAAGATAGATTCAGTCAATACAAAGAATCCTCCTGAAGATGCGGAAACAAAAGAAATGCTTTATGAACGCAGCAGACGCATAGTGGAATACATAAGAGAAAAATATGAAGGAAAGGACGTACTGGTAGTGGCACACGGTCTTATCAACCGTTCCATCCAGGCACACATAATTGATGTGGCAATAAAAGATTTGTACAAAATACCACACATGAAGAATGCCGAAGTAAGGAAATTTACAATATAATATAATAAAAGGAAACGCATGATATCGACACTTCGCAACAGGGGTCAATATCATGCGTTTTTTATTGGGTTGTTATATTATCAGAGAATCAAGGATGAACCAAAGTTCCGATGTTTTCACCGGACATAACTTTCTTCAGATTACCTACTGTATCCATATCGAACACTATGATAGGCAGATTGTTTTCCTTACACATACATGTAGCTGTAAGGTCCATAACCTTAAGTCCGCGTGCAAGAACTTCATCGTATGTGATTTCGTCAAACTTGGTTGCAGTAGGGTCTTTTTCCGGGTCGGCAGTATAGATACCGTCCACACGTGTTCCCTTCAGCATTACGTCTGCCTCAATTTCGATACCTCTCAACGAAGAGCCTGTATCTGTAGTGAAGAACGGATTTCCTGTTCCGGCTGACATGATTACCACTTCACCGTTTTCCATTGCCTCGATGGCTTTCCATTTGGTATAGAACTCACCTATCGGTTCCATACGGATTGCTGTAAGCACACGTGCCTTCACACCTGCAGCCACAAGAGCAGAGCTAAGTCCGAGGCTGTTGATAACTGTAGCAAGCATACCCATCTGGTCGCCTTTCACACGGTCAAACCCCTTGCCTGCACCGCTCAATCCGCGGAAGATGTTACCACCACCAATCACGATACCAATCTGTACACCCATATCGTGAATTTCCTTAATCTGCTGTGCATACTCGCCAAGGCGCTTTTCGTCTATACCGTATTTCTTTTCTCCCATCAGGCTTTCACCGCTCAGTTTAAGGAGGATTCTTTTGAATTTAGCCATAACTTTTTATCGTTTATTATTTTACTGAAACAAAATTACTTATTTGATTATTACCTTACAAATTTTCAGAAACTAAAAAACTTTCCAGCTTCTTCTCCGTCTGTTCCCATAGTTCTTTCATCTGCGGATGATTCAAATACTTATCCTTCAACTTTCTCTGCTTGCAGGAGGCGAACATACCGCCGGTAACACCTTCGTACTTTTCATCAAGCAGAAGATGTATCGCCGTTTCCGCTCCCTTACGAGGGGTACGGATACACGGACGGAACAGAACATCTGTAAGAGGATCGAACCACATATCCATTCTGATGATATTGGTGGAAACTATTCCCGGGTCGGCTGCATTTACCGTTATTCCCCTGTCTTTTATGCGTTCGGCGAGTTCACGGGTGAAAAGCCACAGTGCAAGTTTGGTATTGCTGTATATAGGAATACGGAAGAAACCGCCCTCACGTCCTTTCGTAAAGAAATTAGGGCCAATCTTGCCGATGGCGTATGTACACGAAACCATACTCACAATCCTGCTCCCTTCGTGCATCAATGGCAATAACAAACATGTAAGAAGATACGGAGCCAGATAATTCACTGCCACAGTATGTTCAAAGCCGTCTTCCGTACGTGTGAAATGTGTACACATCGTACCGGCATTATTCATCAGAAGTTCCACCGAAGGAGTCTTGCTCTTAATCTTTCTTGCAGCCTCAACCACCGACTCCATCGAAGACAAGTCAGCCTGAACCACCTCTATATCATCATTTTCCGTATCAAGAACAATCCTGCTTTTTCTTTCCTCACCCTTGAAATTAGTGTAACACACCATTATCACATGATAACCTGCCAACGCCACGGCCTTGGTTATTTCCGAGCCCATACCTCCGTCGGCTCCCGTTATTACAGCAGTCTTCTTCATCATTTGTTCTCCAGTTTTTCAATTTCTTTTTTCAGACAAGGCGGAAGTTCTTCTTTCAGATGCTTATGACATGCCATATCCACTGTGTACATTCTGCCTATACAGTAGTTACTGTGTCCGCAATTACATCTGGCACATTCTTCAGTCTTCATACGATTGACAAATCCCGGTTCATTCAACAGGGCACGCCCCATCTGCACGAACTCAAATCCTTTGTTCAGCACCTCATCAATTTTCTCTCTTGAAACAAGTCCGCCCACATATACCAGCGGAATATCCTTTATCTGCTCTCTGAACTTCAGTGCATCCTCAAGGAAATAAGCCTCGCTGAAAGGTACTGTAGGTATCATCATGCGTCCGAAAAGTTTCACACTGTATTTCAACCACCAGCAGTCCATGTAATGAGTAAGAGTCTTTATAGGCATCGCACCTCGCATGACATACATAGGTGCCTTGCTTACGAAACCTCCACTGAGCACAAGTGCATGTGCTCCGTCCTCTTTCAACCGCTGCGCCACTTTCAGGCTCTCGTCTATATCCATTCCTCCCTTGAAGCCGTCGCGCATGTTCATCTTGACCAGAACAGCCATATCGTCTCCGGCAGCTTTCATCACCTCTGCCATAACCTCGTCCATGAAACGCATCCTATTCTCTAACGAACCGCCATACTCGTCCTTTCTGTGGTTGGTATATGGTGAAAGGAACTGGCTTATCAGATACCCGTGTCCGGCATGTATCTCTACGGCATCAAAACCTGCCTCACGAGCCAATCTAACAGAATCTCCATACGCCTTTGCCAAAACAGGAAGTTCATCCTTACGGAGTCCGCGTACAAACGTCGGCGAATAGAGATTAAATCCGGTACACGCACCGACAGGTGTTTCTCCACAGATACTCTTGTGCGACATGTTTCCGCAATGCCCCAACTGGATGCTAACAGCAGCTCCCTCACGATGGATAGCATCAGTAAGCTTCTTCAGGTCGGGAACAATCTCAGGGCGCATCCACAACTGCCGGTCGAACGAAAGTCCGCTTCGTGTCACCGCAGCGTATGCCACAGTAGTCATTCCCACTCCACCATGAGCAACCGACACATGATAGTCATACAAAGCCTTCGACGGCTTGTTGCCGGGACACATACTTTCAAACGCAGCCGAACGTATGGTTCTGTTTCTCAGCGTCAAAGGGCCAATCTTATATTCTGTAAAGAGTTTTGATGTTTCCATATTCCTAATATATATAAGGTATCAAACATTTTCTTTTTCCTACCACTTCCGTTCCGAACTCCTCCACATAGCGTTTCCTTATGGCGTATGCGCGTGGAGCGAGATTGGCAAAAGTCCATACCACGAATACCCATGCCGCAGCATCGCATGTCAGTATGGCAAATCCGGCCCATTCCATCAGCTCTCCTAAATAATTGGCGGATGTGACGTAACGGTACATTCCTTTTTGCGGGAAATAGTGACGTGTATCACCTTTCGGACGAAGATGTCTTATCACATTGTCCGAATGAAGGTTTATCACCATTCCTGCAACAAATATCAACGTTCCTGTAATAAAATAAGGTGAACAGAGCCATTCGACGGTATATATGTCAGAATGACCGATATGAAACAATGAATATCCTATCAGGAAACCGTTGATAAGATTAAACACTACTCCCATAAGCATTATGCTGACAGGCATCTTGCTTTTGCCTTTCATAAGTAGCGGAAACACAAATGCCCTCTGGAAATAATGTATCTCGAAAAGGATGAAGAAAACAGCGGGAACGGACATCAGCGAATACTGTCCGGTGTGCCACATTGCCGCCATAAGAATAAAGGCGGGGCATTCCATTATCACCCATCCCACTTTATTGGGAAGACTCAAGCCCCAGCTTTTGGTGTGGAATATGCCATAGCCCGCCTTTACGAAGAAGAGGGCGATGAACACTATTACAGCCATCACAGGCATAATGTACATCAGAGAATTAAATAAAGTATCAATCATAAAATTCGTATTTTCCCCAAATTTATGATTTTATTTCCATTCGGTCAATTATTGTTGGCAAAACATGGAATTTTATAGAGAAAAACGCCTGTTCGGAGAAACCGTGACACGTTCGTGTTCCGCGCGCGTCACGTCCGTGTTACGCGAGTGACACGTTCGTGTTCCACCCGTTACACGTACGTGTTACGGTTTCTGCGTCGAAGAATTTTCATAAAAAAGTCCAACCGGAATTTAAATACCATTTAAACATTATTTAAACGCTATTTAAATTCCGGTTGGACACCTTATATAATATATATGCGAATCTATTTCGACCTTAACGCCTCAACTATAATCTCTGCCGCCTTTTCGGACGCTCCGGGATTTCCCAATATACGTTTCAGGTCCGAATAGCCCTTCAGCACCCCTTCGCGTTTGCTTCCTCCGGGCAATATTGCAGCGAACTCATTCTTCAGATTGCTGACAGACATCTGGTCGGCTACAAGCTCTTTCACTGTTTCTTCTCCCGTGATAAGATTTACAAGCGAAATATACTTGACCTTCAGGAAGAACTTCCTTAAGCAGGACACAAGCTTTCCGGCAGACATATAGTAGCAAACCACTTGCGGAACTCCGAACAAAGCCGTTTCAAGCGTTGCCGTTCCTGATGTGACCATAGCAGCTACGGAGTGTTGAAGCAGTCTGTACGTCTGAGAGAATACGATATTGGTTTCGGGAGTTATATACTGCTTATAATAGTCATGCGATATACCGGGCGCACCGGCCACGACAAACTGATAGTCCGGGTACGAACGGGCTACTTCCATCATGCGCGTCAGATTATCCCTTATCTCCTGCTTGCGGCTCCCTGCAAGAATTGCCACTATAGGTCTGTCCGCCAGAGCATTGTCTTTAAGAAATGCAGCTCTGTCGGAAGGATGATTGTCAAGATATCGCATAACAGAGTCTACACTCGGATTTCCCACATACGATATTGGGTAATTGTGTTTACGGTAGAAATCTATCTCGAACGGGAGAATGGAAAGCATCTTGTCTATGTCGCGCTTGATAGCCTTTATGCGGTATTCCTTCCAGGCCCATATCTTTGGCGATATATAATAGTATACAGGTATATCAGTATGCTGCTTGATATACTTGGCTATCTTCAGATTGAATCCCGGATAGTCTATCAGAATCAGCACATCCGGTTTCCATTCCACGATATCCGATTTGCAAAGGTCCATATTGCGGAAGATGGTACGCAGATGCAGCAGCACAGGGATGAAACCCATATAGGCCATATCCTTGTAATGCTTGACTAATGTTCCTCCTACCGCCTGCATCAGGTCGCCCCCGAAGAAACGGAATTCGGCATTCTCGTCATGCTTTTTCAGCGAACGCATAAGATTCGATGCATGTAAATCGCCTGAGGCCTCTCCTACTATCAGATAATACTTCATTGTGAGTTTGTAAGTTTGTGAGTTTTTTAGTTTTTAAGTTCTTTAGTTACAAGCTAAGCCTCGTAACTGAAAGAAAGCCTTGTGGACTGTTTATTCCCAGTTCCATGACTTCATTTTCTCCATCAGGGCATATGCAGTGACATCCACCTGTGTAGGAGTTATCGCCACATAGCCGTTGTCAAGCGCCCAATGGTCTGTTCCTTCGATATTCGGTTCATAATTTTTATAAGAGCCTGTAAGCCAGAAATACTTTTTATCGCGCGGATGGCTGCATTCTGCAAACTCATTTATCCACACTCCGTCTGTCTGGCGGCATACCCTGATTCCCTTCAGACTATCTGTATCGGGGAAATTGACATTAAGACATGTGCCATATGGGAGTCCGTTTGCCAATGTGGCTTTCACAATTTGCCTTACATATGGCAGAGTAAACGAGAAGTCCGCATCCGGGGCATGATTGCAAAGAGAGAATCCGATAGAGGGAATACCCTTCAGAGTTCCTTCTATCACTATCCCCATTGTTCCGGAGTAATGTACATTTACAGACGAATTATCTCCATGGTTTATGCCTCCTATAATCAAGTCCGGAGTACGTTCTACGATGGTGTGCAGTGCCAGCTTGGTACAATCCACCGGCGTACCGTTACACTTGTACACCACAAGCCCGGGCTCTTCCTTCACCTTTTCATAACATATAGGAGTGGAGGAAGTGATGGCACCCGACGCACCTGAACGCGGACCGTCCGGAGCCACTACCACGAGTTCAGCCTCATCGCGTAGCGCCTTTATCAACTCATTGATTCCTTTTGCCTGATAGCCGTCATCGTTCGACAGCAGTATAAGAGGTTTGCTGTTTGCCATATTTCAACTATGTTTATTAAGATTCGACTTAAAACGACGTAAAGTTACAACCTTTCGGAATACAGAACAAAAAAACTATGTGACAATACGTTTTCAAATATTAATCTTCACAGTATCTATTCGTTTTTTTATGTGGTTTTCAGTATATTTGCCCCGATTTAGTTATTAACAAAAGCGGTGAGTTATCAACACTTTCTGTAAAAGTAACAGTTTTTTAATATGCGGTATCACTAATTATTAGTTATTTCGCACCAGTATAAAACTGATTAATATGGGAAAAATAATTGCTTTGGCCAATCAGAAAGGCGGTGTGGGAAAAACAACCACAACAATAAACCTGGCTGCATCACTGGCCACTCTGGAAAAGAAGGTATTAGTTATAGACGCAGACCCACAGGCTAATGCTTCTTCCGGTTTGGGAGTAAACGTAAATGAAATAGACTGCTCTATCTACGAATGTCTTATTAACCAGACAGACATCAGAGAGGCCATTTACACGACCGATATTGACAGATTAGACATTATACCATCGCACATTGACCTGGTGGGAGCAGAAATAGAAATGCTTAATCTGGACAACAGAGAGAAGATTATGAAAAAGGCTCTGGAATCCATGAAGAATGAATATGACTATATACTTATAGATTGTTCACCATCATTAGGGCTGATAACAATCAACGCACTGACAGCTGCCGATTCTGTTATTATTCCGGTGCAATGCGAATACTTTGCACTCGAAGGAATCAGCAAACTGCTCAATACCATTAAGATAATTAAAACGAAACTTAATCCGGCACTGGAAATTGAAGGATTCCTTCTGACAATGTACGATTCAAGATTGCGTCTGGCAAACCAGATATACGACGACGTGAAAAGACATTTTCAGGAACTGGTGTTCAAGACCATCATACAGCGAAATGTAAAACTGAGCGAAGCACCAAGCCACGGAATACCGGCAATATTATACGATGCTGAATCGACCGGTGCAAAAAACCACTTGGCCCTGGCCAACGAAATAATAACGAAAAATACAAAATAGGAATATGGCAGTACAGAAAAAATTTGCTTTGGGAAGAGGTTTGGATGCGCTGATATCCAACGAGGAAGTGAAGACTTCAGGCTCATCAAATATCGGCGAAATAGAGTTGAGCAAAATTTCTGCCAATCCTAACCAGCCACGACGTGAGTTTGACCCGGTTGCCTTGCAGGAACTGGCAGATTCGATAGCTGAAGTAGGTATCATCCAACCTATCACCCTAAGAAAAATCAATGATGACTCATATCAGATTATAGCAGGAGAAAGAAGATTCAAGGCTTCGGCACTTGCAGGACTGAAAACAATACCTGCATACATAAAGACTGCCGACGACGAGAATGTGATGGAAATGGCTCTGATAGAGAATATACAGAGAGAAGACCTGAACTCGCTGGAAATAGCCCTCGCATATCAGCACCTGATAGAACAATACGAACTGACTCAGGAAAGACTGAGCGAGCGTGTGGGCAAGAACAGAACAACCGTAGCCAACTACCTCCGACTGCTGAAACTGCCTGCAACAATACAGATGGCCTTGAAAAACAAGGAAATAGACATGGGACACGCCAGAGCATTACTCTCTGTGGAAAACCCTCAGACACAGCTGAAAATATTCAATGAAATAATAGCCAACGGATATTCAGTGAGAAAGGTGGAAGAGATTGTAAAGGCTCTAAACTCCGAAAAACAGGAAAAGCCGGTCGCACAAAGCAAGCTTCCGGAAACCTTCGGTGTGCTGCAGAACCATCTGTCAAGCTTCTTCGGAACAAAAGTTCAGCTCTCATGCAGTGCAAAGGGAAAAGGCAAAATCAGTATTCCATTCAAGGACGAAGCTGACCTGGAAAGAATAATGGAAATACTGGATTCATTAAAACCAACTGAATAAAGAAATTAGTTTTGAGACCTAAATTCCACATATATAGCAGTTTCATCATATGTTGTATCTCGATGTTGTTATTCACGGCAAACGGGATACAAGCAGTCTGTGTGGCCAAGAGAGCGACATTAATGCTTAATGACACAATAGTGGGAAACGACACTATCATAAGCCGGACGCCTGAGGACAGTATCGAAATCAGAAATATTGAAAAGGAAATCGATGACAAGCTGATGAAGCTGGAAGCACCGGTAGACACGGCTATGCTGTCTTCAAAATCGGACTCCGTAATGAACGCCCCGCAAACACCATCCAAACGATGGATTCCGGATTCAAACAAATCATTATGGATGGCAATGGTACTGCCGGGAGCCGGACAGATTTACAATAAAAAATACTGGAAACTTCCGATAATATATGGAGGATTTGTAGGCTGCGCTTATGCCTTGACGTGGAACACTAAAATGTACAACGACTACTCTCAGGCCTATCAGGACATAATGAGCGACAACCCTAACAATGACAGTTACAAGGACTTCATACCGTCGTATGTCGATATAGAAAGCAATCTGGAATACTATCAGGAAACTTTCAAGAATGCAAAAGACATATACAGAAGACAGAGAGACCTCAGTATCTTTGCCTTCATTGGCGTTTACCTGCTTTCGGTTATTGATGCTTATGTAGATGCCGAACTGTCTGATTTTGATATATCGAGAGATTTGAGCTTAAAACTTGAACCGACATTATTCAACGATGCGTTCCGCAATCGTCCTCAGGGAGTCGGACTACAATGCAATATAAAATTTTAAATTATGAAGAAGATTATCATTTGCCTGTTATCATTCGGATTCTCCACACTATATGCACAAGAGAAAACGGAAACCATAACCGTAAAGAATGATTTGGGAGAAAACGAGGAAATAGAACTGCCTCAAGGAATGCTGTCGACTACAGACAGTCTTTACCTGGACTGGATATCAAAGAATTACATAACACCGATAAACTGCGAGTCAGGTATTTCAAATCCTAATATAAGCGATTCTGTATATATAGACAGACTTCAGAGAATCCCGGCTGTAATAGAAATGCCGTATAACGAGATTATAAGAAAATTCATAGACCAATATACAGGAAGACTGCACGAAACTGTGGCATTCATGCTCAGCGCAAACAATCTGTATATGCCTATCTTCGAGGAAGCACTCGAAATATATAATCTGCCGCTCGAACTCAAATATCTGCCTGTCATAGAATCGGCTCTGAACCCTAATGCCGTGTCACGACAAGGTGCCACCGGGCTTTGGCAGTTCATGCTTAACACAGGAAAGATATATGGTCTGGAAGTAAATACCCTTATTGATGAAAGAAGGGACCCTATAAAATCGACTTACGCTGCAGCAAGGTATCTGAAAGACCTGTATGAAATATACCACGACTGGAATCTGGTATTGGCAGCATACAATTGCGGACCGGGAAACATAAACAAGGCTATAAGACGCGCCGGAGGAGCAACTGACTTCTGGTTGATTTACAACTTCCTGCCAAAAGAGACAAGAGGATATGTTCCTGCATTTGTTGCGGCAAACTACATAATGAATTATTATTGTGAACATAACATCAGACCTATGGCAATGCAGATGCCTGAAGGCACTGACACAATACATATAAATAAGAGCCTGAATCTGAACCAGATAGCCGAGGTGTGCAAGATTGACATAGAACAACTGCGCGCACTTAATCCGGAATTCAGAAAAGACATTATTCCTGGCAATCAGAAAACTTATGCATTAAGACTGCCTAACAATATGGTGAGCTGCTTCCTTGAGCATGAAGACAGCATATACAACTACAAGCCACAGGTTTATCAGAACAAAAGAACAACTGTAAAAGTAACCACTCCTAAAACTGCCGAAGTATATCACAAGATACGAAACGGAGAAACATTGGGAGGTATAGCTGCAAAATATGGAGTAAGCATTAGCCAGATAAGAAAACTGAACGGTATTAAAGGCAGCAACATACGTGCCGGAAAGACTATCAGAATAAGATAAACCAAAATAACAAAATAAAAAAGCAAGTATTTCAATTAATTACCACAGAAATACTTGCTTTTTTTTGATTATTTCATATTTTTGCACTTATGTTATTTTTGGAGGAATATGCATATGACGGATGAGAAACTAACCCAAGAACAAGCTGACGAAAAAATAATCAATGAAGCTTTCCAAGAACTGCTTGACAGATACCTTGAAAGTAGGCATCGTAAGAAAGTAGAAATAATAACTAAAGCATTTAATTTCGCCAAACAGGCACACAAGGGTGTGAGAAGACGTTCCGGCGAACCATACATACTGCATCCTATAGCCGTGGCAAGAATAGCGTGCTGCGAAATAGGCTTAGGATCCACATCAATATGTGCCGCACTTCTGCACGATGTGGTAGAAGATACGGACTATACCGTAGAAGACATACAGAATCTTTTCGGCGAAAAGATAGCAATTATCGTGGACGGACTGACAAAAATATCAGGAGGTATCTTCGGTGACAGAGCATCGGCACAGGCAGAAAACTTCAAGAAGCTGCTCCTTACGATGAACGACGATATCAGGGTAATTCTTATAAAAATATCCGACCGTCTGCATAATATGCGTACTCTTGGGTCAATGCTGCCAAGTAAACAATATAAGATAGCCGGAGAAACATTATATATTTATGCCCCGCTGGCAAACAGACTTGGCCTGAACAAGATAAAGACAGAGCTTGAAGACCTTAGTTTCAAGTACGAACATCCGGATGCATATAACCAGATTCAAAAGAAACTGGAAGCCACTCAGGCTGAACGCGACAGCCTGTTCGCTGATTTCACAGCCCCGATAAAAGAACAGCTTAACAACATGGGACTGAAATACAGGATACAGGCCAGAGTCAAGTCCCCTTATTCCATCTGGAATAAAATGCAGACAAAGCATATCACCTTCGAGGAAATTTATGATATCCTGGCTGTAAGAATAATATTCGAACCGGAAAGTCCGGATAAGGAAGCTATCGACTGTTTTAACATATACGTTTCCATTTCAAGCATATACAAGCCTCATCCTGACAGGCTCAGGGACTGGGTGAGCCATCCTAAGGCAAACGGATATCAGGCACTGCATGTCACACTTATGAGTAACATGGGAAGGTGGATTGAAGTGCAGATAAGAAGCGAAAAAATGGACGAAATAGCCGAACAGGGATTTGCCGCACACTGGAAGTATAAGGAAGGAGGAATAAGTGAGGATGAAGGCGAACTCGGCAAATGGCTGCACACCATAAAGGAAATTCTGGATGACCCGCAGCCGGATGCTCTCGATTTCCTCGACACGATTAAGCTTAACCTTTTTGCTTCGGAAATATTCGTATTTACCCCTAAAGGTGAAATCAAGACCATGCCACAAAACTGTACGGCACTGGATTTTGCTTTCTCGATACACACATTCCTGGGAAGCCACTGTATTGGCGCAAAGGTCAACCATAAATTAGTACCTCTGAGCCACAAGCTGCAAAGCGGTGACCAGGTGGAAATACTTACATCAAAATCACAGAAGGTGCAGCCTGACTGGGTTAACTTTGCAACTACCGCAAAGGCCAAGGCTAAGATACAGGCTATCCTGAGAAGAGAGCGCAAGGAAACTCAGCAACTCGGAGAAGATATGCTCAACGAGTTCCTCAAAAATGCCAAAATTGAAGTTAACGACGAAAACATTTCCAAACTGTGCAAACTGCATAAAGTAAAATCGCCAGACGAACTAATGCTGCAGATTGGACAGAAAGTCATCAAACTTGGCGATAGCGATATCGAGGAATTTAAAGAGAAAAGTACCGCTAACGGATGGAAGAAATTCATTCCATTCGGTCTTGGAGGCAACAGCAAGAGCAAGACTCAGAAACAGGAGAAAGAAACCGTACCGGCTATCAATATAGACAAGAAAAAGATAGTAAAACTGACTCCGGACACTATACAGAAGAATTACATTATTGCAGATTGTTGTAAACCGATTCCGGGAGATGATGTGTTAGGATATATAGACGACAACAACAGGGTTATCATACACAAACTGCACTGTCCGATAGCCGCACAACTTAAGTCAAGTTTCGGCAACAGACTTTTAGCCGTACAATGGGAAACCGGAAAGGCTCTGTATTTCCCTGTCAATGTATTCGTGAAAGGTATTGACGGAATAGGAATCCTGAACAAGGTTACTGAAGTTATCTCACAACAGCTTAACGTAAACATTCACAAGCTGCATATTGAATCGAACGATGGTATTTTCGTGGGAAGAATACAGCTCTACGTGCATGACGTGGATGATGTCAATACCATTTGTGATAATCTCAAGAAAATAGAGAATGTGAAAAGAGTCACAAGAATTGAAAACTTTGACGACGATACAACTGATTAAGTCATATAATCGAGCTCCTTACGAATACTGAGGAGCTCTTCTTTTATCTCCTTCAGACGTTCTATGATATCTACATTCTTGGCTTCAAGCTCCCTCTCCTGCTTCAGTCTTTGCTTGGCTCCGGCCAGTGTCAGACCTTTCTCCTTCACAAGATGATATACGAGTCTGATATTGTCTATATCCTCCTTTCTGTACTGACGCACATTCCCTCCGGTTTTCTTCGGCGAGATGAACGGAAACTCCTTTTCCCAGTATCTCAATAAAGATTCGTTCACACCAAACATCTGTGCTACCTCACTTATGGAATAATATATCTTCAACTCTTTATCTGAACGTAAACCCATAGACTAAATCTTTAATATCAATCATAAACCTTACCATGATTGGAAGCTATCTCAACCATCTTGTCATAATCTTCGGCATTCAAATCCATGAAGTAGTAGTTTACAGGATTGACCACCTTTCCCTTGACATGGACTTCGTAATGCAGATGCGGTCCGGTACTCTTTCCGGTACTGCCGACCTCACCGATTATCTCACCTCTTACTACGTTCTGTCCGGCTCTTACCTTTATCTTGCTTAAATGTGCATACTTTGTGACATAACCGAAACCATGGTCCACATTAATACAGTTTCCGTAAAGGCCCTCCCAGCCGGCTTTTATAACCCTTCCATTACCTGTTACATATACAGGAGTTCCCACATTGGCAGAAAAGTCCATCCCTTCATGAAACTTGACAGTCTTGTATATCGGGTCTATTCGTGTTCCGTAACCTGAAGCCGTACGCTTCAAATCCTTGTTTGACACAGGCTGAATGGCCGGAATACATTCAATCATTTCATCATGCTTCTTACACATCTCAACAACCTCATCGAATGACTCGGACTGGATGTACAGCTGTCGGGCAAGCAAATCCATCTTCTTGGAAGTATTGACTACCAGTCGCGAGTTTGCCATATCCATGAGTTCGCCGTAACGGTTGGTATTGCCGTAACTGGCAAGACGCAATCTGTCGTTCACCGGGTCTGCCTGCATAATGACTCTGTACAGATTATCATCGCGCTGCTGAATCTGCTTCATGACATTCAATGCTTCATCCAGGCGGGTAGACAGAATGTGATACTGTGCCTGCAATTGAGAGTTCTCGGTACGAAGTCCTCTTTCGGACGGTGAACCGAAGATAATGAAGAGAACAAGGAAGCTTCCGGCACCCAACCCCATTCCGACAAACAAACGCCTCAAATAACTCATTATTCTCTGACGCAAAGTAGGGTAAATACGGTCGTAAGTTCTGGTCTTAGGATTATATATGTAATAAACTTTACGCATTATTATTCGTTTTATGAAAAAATAAGATACAAGATATCAATATTTTGCACCAATTTTAACGACAAAAATAATAAAACAAGTTATCTTTGCAAATCAATTTTCAGAATATTAACCATCATAGAATATAAATATGTTGACAGCAAATGAAATCCGCGACTCGTTCGTTAAATTCTTCGAGTCGAAAGGACATCAGATTGTACCTTCGGCACCAATGGTGATAAAAGATGACCCTACGCTGATGTTCACCAATGCAGGTATGAACCAGTTTAAGGATATTATCCTGGGAAATCATCCGGCAAAATATAAACGTGTAACAGACTCACAGAAATGTCTTCGTGTGAGCGGAAAGCACAATGACCTTGAAGAGGTTGGACATGACACATACCATCACACAATGTTCGAAATGCTTGGCAACTGGTCTTTCGGTGATTATTTCAAGAAAGAAGCTATCTCATGGGCATGGGAATTCCTGGTAGACGTTCTTAAGATTGACCCTAAAAACCTTTATGCAACAGTGTTCGAAGGAAGCCCTGAAGAAGGACTTGAACGCGACAACGAAGCTGCTGGTTACTGGGCACAGTATATGCCTGAAGATCATATCATAAACGGCAACAAGCATGACAACTTCTGGGAAATGGGTGAAACAGGACCATGCGGACCTTGCTCTGAAATCCATATCGACCTCCGTACAGACGAAGAACGTGCGGCTGTACCGGGACGCGAACTTGTAAACCATGACCATCCTCAGGTGATTGAAATCTGGAACCTTGTCTTCATGCAGTACAACCGTAAGGCTGACGGCAGCCTTGAACCTCTGCCGGCAAAGGTTATCGACACCGGTATGGGATTCGAACGTCTTTGTATGGCTATGCAGGGAAAACGTTCAAACTATGACACTGACGTGTTCCAGCCAATTATCAAAGTAATAGGCGACATGGCAGGTGTAGTTTACGGAAAAGAAGAAAAAACAGACGTAGCTATGCGCGTTATAGCTGACCACATAAGAACAATCGCTTTCTCTATAACTGACGGCCAGTTGCCATCCAACGCTAAAGCAGGTTACGTTATCCGCCGTATCTTGCGTCGTGCAGTGCGCTATGCATACACATTCCTCGGACAGAAGCAGGCATTTATGTATCGCCTTGTTCCTGTATTGGTAGAAAATATGGGTGGTGCTTATCCTGAACTTAAGGCTCAGCAGAACCTGATAGAGAAGGTTATCAAGGAAGAGGAAGAATCATTCCTTCGTACTCTTGAAACAGGTATCCGCCTGCTTGACAAAACCATGAACGAAACTAAGGCTGCCGGAAAGACTGAAATCAGCGGTGTAGATGCATTTACTCTGTATGATACATTCGGTTTCCCATTCGACCTTACTGAACTTATCCTCCGCGAAAACGGTCTTACTGCCGATGTGAAAGGCTTCGAAGCTGAAATGGAGAAACAGAAAGCACGTGCACGTAACGCTGCTGCTGTAGAAACAGGCGACTGGGTTACACTGAAAGAAGGTGAGACTACATTCGTAGGATATGACTATACTGAGTATGAAACTTCCATCCTCCGCTACCGTCAGGTAAAACAGAAAAACCAGACTCTGTATCAGATAGTACTTAGCGACACTCCTTTCTATGCTGAAAGCGGTGGTCAGGTAGGCGACACAGGTGTATTGGTAAGCGAATTCGAAACTATAGAGATTATTGATACTAAGAAGGAAAACAATCTTCCTATACATATCGCAAAGAAACTGCCTGAACATCCTGAAGCTCCGATGATGGCTTGTGTGGACACAGACAAACGCGACGCTTGCGCTGCAAACCACTCATGTACACACTTGCTTGACGAAGCTTTGCGCGAGGTTCTCGGTACACACGTAGAACAGAAAGGTTCGCTCGTAACTCCTGACTCTTTGCGTTTCGACTTCTCACACTTCCAGAAGGTTACTCCTGAACAGATACGTGAGGTAGAACATTTGGTTAATGCCAAGATACGTGCGAATGTTCCTCTGACTGAATACCGCAATCTGCCTATCGAAAAAGCTAAAGAACTTGGCGCGATCGCTCTATTCGGCGAGAAATACGGCGACGAAGTCCGCGTAGTTCAGTTCGGCTCATCAATAGAATTCTGTGGTGGTACTCATGTATCTGCAACAGGTAAGATTGGTATGGTGAAAATCATTTCTGAAAGTTCTGTAGCTGCCGGTGTACGCCGTATTGAGGCTGTAACAGGTGCTAAGGTAGAAGAAATGCTTGACACTATCCAGGATACATTGGCTGACTTGAAGGCACTCTTCAACAACGCTCCTGACTTGAAAGTTGCGATAAACAAATATATCGAAGAAAACTCAGGTCTGAAGAAACAGGTAGAAGAGTTCATGAAAGAAAAGGAAGCTACCGTTAAGGCTAAACTGATAGAAAACGCTAAGGAAGTGAACGGCATGAAAGTTGTAAGTGCAGTTCTTCCATTACCGGCAGAAACAGTGAAGAACCTTGCATTCCAGCTTAAAGGTGAAATGGGAAGCAATCTGTTTGTTGCAATAGGTAGCGCATACGAAGGTAAGCCAATGCTTACAGTAATGCTCGGCGAAGACCTTGTAAAAGCAGGTATGAATGCAGGAGCTATGGTACGCGAAGCTGCCAAAATGATTCAGGGTGGCGGTGGAGGTCAGCCTCACTTCGCTACTGCAGGCGGTAAGAACCCTGACGGTCTGAGTGCAGCTGTAGACAAACTGATGGAATTGGCAGGAAACAAATAAGTCTGTATAAACAATCGATTACAAGACTAATACATAGATAAAAGGCTGTCTCAATATAAGATTTGGGACAGCCTTAATTATATATTTAAATGGTGATAGATATGTTTATTCGCCGTTCAAAACACGTTCATCAGCCGTTCAACAACGCACTTCACAATAACTCCTTTCATTATTAGGAAATAGCAGACCAGTCTACATTCTTCTTTCTGATTTCTGCCAATTGCTTCCATATAACAGCATTTTCAGGTTTTGATGCTGTAGGGTCTTCATCTATTATCTTTTCGGCAATCTCGCGCACATATTGCAGGAGTTGTCCGTCGCGGGCCAGATTTGCAATCTTCAAATCGAAAGCCACACCACTCTGCTGTGTACCTTCTATATCACCCGGGCCACGAAGTTTAAGGTCTGCCTCTGCTATCTCAAAGCCATCATTTGTATCAACCATTATCTGGATTCGCTTCCTTGTGTCCTCCGAGAGTTTATAGCCCGTCATAAGAATACAATACGACTGATCGGCACCTCGACCAACCCTACCGCGAAGCTGATGCAACTGTGACAGTCCGAAACGTTCGGCATTTTCAATCACCATTACCGAAGCATTCGGCACATTCACCCCTACTTCAATCACCGTGGTAGCAACAAGTATCTGTGTTTCACACTGGGCGAAGCGTCGCATTTCCTCATCCTTCTCCGCAGGTTTCATTTTGCCGTGAACCTTGCTTATCTTATATTCCGGAAAGACTTCACAAATCGTGGCATATCCATCCTCAAGGTTCTTGATGTCCATCTTCTCACTTTCCTGTATCAACGGATAGACGATGTAGGCCTGTCGCCCCATCCTAATCTGATTGCGCACGAACTCATACATTGACGCACGCATACTGTCAAATCTGTGTACGGTAGTCACAGGCTTTCTTCCGGGAGGCAGTTCGTCTATTATGGAAACGTCAAGGTCGCCATAGAGTGTCATGGCAAGTGTTCGGGGTATAGGGGTTGCAGTCATGACCAATACGTGCGGAAGAGTCTTGTTCTTTGCCCATAGTCTTGCTCTCTGTTCTACCCCGAAACGATGCTGCTCGTCAATAATGACAAGTCCCAAAGACGCAAATTCCACTGTATCCTCTATTACTGCATGAGTACCTATAAGAATATGAACATCGCCGCTGAGCAAGTCTTTGAGTATTGTCTCCCTCTTCTTCCCTTTCACAGAGCCTGTCAGCAGTTCCACACGCACATCCATGCCGTCAAGAAAACGTGTCAGTGTTTCATAATGCTGAGCCGCAAGGATTTCTGTTGGAGCCATCATGCATGCCTGACATCCGTTGTCCAGGGCTATAAGCATGGCCAGTAAAGCTACAAGAGTCTTACCGCTTCCAACATCGCCCTGCAAAAGACGGTTCATCTGTCGTCCACTTCCCATATCGCGACGCATCTCGCGCACTACACGTTTCTGTGCGCCGGTAAGACTGAAAGGCAGGAATTCGGAATAGAAAGTATTGAAATACTCACCGACCTTGGAAAATATGATTCCTCCAAAACGGTTTCTACGTTCTCGCGAGAAGCGAAGAATGTTAAGTTGGATATAAAACAGTTCCTCGAACTTCAACCTGTACTGTGCTTTACGCAGAAGTTCCGGTTTCTTTGGGAAATGAACATTCCGTAATGCTTCCATAAGAGGCATCAGACCGTGGGCTGAAATAATCCCCTGACTGAGCGTTTCTTCCGGAGTGTCTTCACCAATGGCTGCAAACAGATTTGTTACAAGTTTCTCTATCGCACTCGATGAGATGTTCATCCGCTTCATCTTCTCCGTCGTATTATAGTACGGCCTAAGCCCCATGGACGAAAGCGTTACTCCATCGGCTGGGTCTATATCAGGATGGGCAATGTTCACACGTCCTCCAAAAACCGTTGGACGGCCGAACACGATATACTCTTCATGGCATTTGTACTTACCCGTAACAAACTTCAATCCCTGAAACCAGACAAGGTCTGCAACTCCAGTTCCGTCGCTGAAATGGGCAACAAGCCTGCGCTGCCTTCCCTCGCCGAATGTTTCAAAGCTAAGTATCTGACCTTTAAGCTGAATATACGGCATTGAACCGTCTATCTCCCTCACTCTATATATGCGGCTACGGTCGACGTACTTATAAGGGAAATGATACAGCAAGTCCTTGAAGGAACGTATTCCCAATTCCTTCTCAAGTATTTCGGCTCTGTGCGGTCCTACGCCGGGTAGATACTTTATGTCGCGTATAGATATGGATGGAGACAAATGCTTGTTGTAAACGTTTGTTATTACTAAAGAACGATGAATGAAATAAAAGGACGTATAGGAATCTTCGTCTGCCGACACGTGTCAGCAGAGAGATATGTCTACAAATCAGTATCACATAATCCTTTCGCCACAATCATGTCAAAAGGAGTGGTGAGTTTAATGTTCTCTCTGTTGCCTTCCACTAATTCCACGGTATATCCCTTAGCCTCTACTACAGATGCATCGTCCGTAAAATCAGTACGATATTCACATGAATAAGCATCCTTTAGCATTCCGGCCGGAAAGACCTGAGGAGTCTGCACAAGTCTGTAGCTACTTCTCGGTACGGTGATACTGACTCCATCCTGTTCGACTTTCCTTAGTGTTTCCACAACGTCGGTTACTGGAACGACTGCCTTTCCCTGTTCAGCACAGGCAAAACATTTGGAAATCACATCGTGCGAAACGAAAGGACGCACCCCGTCGTGAACGGCTACTACGGCACTATCACCTTCTACAAGGGCAAGACCATTCTTAACCGAATGAAAACGTGTTTCTCCACCATCTGCAATACGATGTGGAACAGAGAAATCATACTCCTCACACAGATTCTTCCAATATTCCTGATGGTCATGAGGAAGTACCAATATAATATTTATTTCCGGAGAACAGAGGAAGAAGTTCTCCAATGTACGCATCAGGACCGGTTTACCGGCAAGAGGAACAAACTGCTTGGGCAGATTGCCTCCCATGCGCAGCCCTTTTCCTCCTGCCACTATTATGACATATTGCTTCATCAGATATAGAGCATTCCTTTTCTTACCTCATCAGCTTTTTCGCGTCCTGCCAACTTTTCAAGGATAGCAAAACCGAACTCGGCAGCCGCAACTGGACCTTTTCCCAAGATGAAGTTGTCTACTTTTTCTACCAAATTTCCTGTATATTCTGCCCCATCAAGATACTTGTCAAATCCAGGATAGCATGTAGCCTTCTTTCCTTTCAACAGTCCGCGTTTACCGTACACCATAGGAGCAGCACAGATTGCAGCCATAGGCTTGCCCTGAGCAGCGAAGTCCATAATCATCTTGTCAAGTGCGGCGCAGGCATCCAGATTAGTAGCTCCCGGCAGTCCGCCCGGCAATATAATCATCTGTACGTCGGCAGCAGTTATTTCCTCCATTGTAGCATCTGCCACTATCTGTACTCCATGAGAACTTTTCACAATCTTTTCTGATGTTACAGACACTGTAATAGCATCAATACCGCCACGGCGCAAAATATCCAATGGCAACAAAGCTTCAGATTCTTCAAACCCTTCAGCAAGAAAAATTACTGGTTTCATAATATTATTCAATTAAAAGTTAATAATTAAGAATTAAAAATGGGCTAACACACTTCTTTTCATTCTTAATTATTAATTCTTCATTATTAATTATTTAGTTATCTAAGTCTGAAATAATAAGTTATCGTTCCACTCTGATTATCCACTCCGTCCACAGTATTGAAACGTGCCTTGCGGGCAGCATCTTCAGCAGCCTTTCGGAGTACCGGATTTACAGTATTGGTACGCTTGTTGATACTTGTACTTATCACCTTTCCGGCCGGATTTACAACTATGGTAACCACGACACGACCTTCTTCCTGCACATTATATACAGGTACAGGCAGGCCACCCTCTCCGAGGCTACGTCCGTTCAGGTCGAATGCTCCGTCGGCCATACCTCCCGTAGTGCTGTTGCCATCCGGTTTTCCCTGCACACCCTGTCCCGATGTGGCAGAACCTTTATTACCCATCTGAGCACCTTTGCCAAAGGCTCCGGCTATCTTGTTTGCAGCTGCCTCGGCTGCTGCTTTTTCAGCTTCAGCACGTTTTTCGGCTTCGGTTTTCTCTACTTTGGGCTTTTCCACCTTTGTGTCAGGCTTCTTCTCAGGAACTTTCTCCACAGGTTTTTCAACCTTTTTATCCGGTTTAGGCTTCTCCTCCTTCACTTGAAACGACGGTTCATCCTGCTGAGTTATCATCTGCTGCTCCGGCGCCGGTTGAGGAGTCGTCATCTCCGGCTCGGAATATTCCGGCTGAGGAGCAACATCCACCTCGGTCATCATATACGGGTCAGAGCTACCTTGAGCAAGCTCGGCATTACCCATCATAACAGGCACACCTCCTTCTTCCTGCTTTTCAGGTATATCCATTCCAAGCCAGAAAAGCAACGCAATGACAATCACATGCACTATCAGCGTTCCTGCAATTCCTGTTATTTTGCTTTTTTTCATTTCTTATCAGGTCTTCTTGTGGCCAACACCATTTTAAAATGATTCTCGTTTGCAATATTAAGTATGCGTACTATTTCCCTGTAAGGAACAGATTCGTCTGCATACAAGGCTACATACATTTCAGGTTCCTTCGAAGCACAGTCCTGCAGAAAGGAAGTAACCTCGTCTATAAACAGCGGCATCTCGTCTTCATTGCCGAAAGCCCCGTAATAATTCAAGTTCTTATCTATGATAATCCTTGCCATAGGTTTAGCCGATGTCTGCTGCGCCCCTTGTGGGAGTAACACCTTAATGGCATTAGGCGAAACCATGGTAGAAGTAATCATAAAAAATATCAATAGCAGGAATATCAGGTCGGTCATGGACGACATACTGAATCCCGGTGATATCTTCTGTCTTCTCTTCAGTGCCATGATATTATTTTTCGTTAGGTTCGTTCAACAAATCCATAAAAGCCATTGTGCGTGCTTCCATCTGGCTTACCACCTTGTCTATTCTATATACCAGATGGTTATAGGCAAACATCGTAATGATACCCACTAAAAGTCCTCCTACAGTAGTTATCATAGCTTCATAAATACCACTTGACAACAGTGTGATATCGATATTGTTGCCCGCATTCGCCATGTTCCAGAAAGCCTGAACCATACCTGTCACAGTACCAAGGAACCCAAGCATAGGAGCTCCAGATGAGATGGTAGCCATGATAGACAAGCCGTTCTCCAATTTCGCCACCTCAATGTTTCCCGTATTTTCTATGGCAGCCTGAACGTCAGCCACAGGATGTCCCATACGTGTAATACCCTTTTCAATCATTCTTGCAGCCGGAGTATTTGCTATACGGCAATAATTGATGGCAGATTTAACTTCCCCGCTTCTGATATAATCGCGTATTCTGTCCATGAACAAAGGGTCTTCCTTTGCTGCACGTCGTATAGTGAAAGCACGTTCGAAGAAGATGTAAAATGCTATAACCGACATGACAGCCAGTACAATCATAATCCATCCACCCTTGCAAGCCATATCCCAAAGATTCATTTGCGGTTCGCCCTGCACAACCGGAGTAAGCACCGGATTAGCTCCGGACATCGTATCGGCAGCCATCTGAGCCGCTGCCATTAAAGTCATTGTTATCATAATTAGTGATTTTGATTTTTTCGAGTCAATCTGTTATCGATTTATAAAAGACAATTTTTATATTCTTCAATAGTTTTCTTTAATCCCAAATAAAGAGCATCGCATATCAGAGCGTGTCCTATAGATACTTCATCAAGCCATGGAATATTACGATGGAAAAATTCCAGATTCTCAAGGCTCAGGTCATGCCCAGCGTTAAGTCCCATTCCAAGTTTTCTCACAGCCTTTGCAGCTTCCACGAAAGGAGCAATAGCCTCATCAGGATTCTTTTTATATCCTGAGGCATATGGTTCTGTGTACAATTCCACTCTGTCAGCCCCGGCACGTGCAGCATATTCTATCATCTCTATATCAATACCCACGAATATGGAAGTCCTTATACCGGCTTCTCCAAACCTGTCCATAAGTTCTGAAAGGAAATCCAGATTAGCTTTAGTGTTCCATCCGCAGTTGGAAGTAATCTGGTCCGGCGCATCCGGCACCAATGTCACCTGATGCGGTTTAACTTTCAGAACAAGGTCGATAAAGTCAGCTGACGGATATCCCTCAATATTGAATTCAGTTCTTAGAAGCGGACGGAGTGCATATACATCGCTGTATCTGATATGACGTTCATCAGGACGAGGATGCACTGTTATACCATCTGCTCCGAATGCTTCGCAATCCAGAGCAACCTTCTCTACATCAGGGTTATTGCCACCTCTCGCATTTCTTAAAGTGGCAATCTTGTTTATATTCACGCTTAGTTTGGTCATAATGTATGAATTTTATATCTTTGCATATCAGAATGCAAATTTAGCAGGTTTTACGATAACTAACTAACATACGGGACAAAAAAGATTGATAATAAGCTACACTTTATGCAAAAGAAGATGAAATTTGCCATTTTCGGAAACACATATCAGGAACACAAATCTGCCCACGTAACCCATTTGTTGGATATTCTCCGCAAGAAGGAAGCGACAATATGTATCAGCCGTGAATTCTATGAGTTTCTCAGAATACATACACAAACCGATTTAAGCGGACTGGAGATATTCGACGGAAACAATTTCACTGCCGACATGGCTCTAAGCATAGGCGGCGACGGAACATTTCTGAAAGCAGCAAGCAGAGTAGGAGAAAAGGAAATTCCCATATTAGGTATAAATACAGGGCGACTCGGATTTCTGGCAGCCATATCTCCTGACGAGATGGAAGAAACTTTCGACGAGATATATCAGGGGCTGTATATAGCCGAACAAAGACGTGTACTCAAACTCACATGCGAGAACAATATTCTGAAAGGCAGCCCGTATGCCCTGAATGAAATTGCTGTTCTGAAAAGGGACAGCTCATCTATGATAACCATAAAAGCTTATGTCAACAACGAACTGCTCAATATCTATCAGGCCGACGGACTGATAGTAGCTACCCCTACAGGCTCTACAGGATATTCCCTTAGTGTAGGCGGACCGATTATGGTTCCTCAAAGCGGTACTATGAGCATTACAGCCGTAGCCCCACACAGTCTGAACATGCGTCCGATAGTGCTGCGCGACGACTGGGAGATTGCTTTGGAAGTGGGAAGCCGCAGCCACAACTTCCTGATATCCATCGACGGACGAAGCGAAAGCTGTCACGAAGATGCCCGACTGATAATAAGAAGAGCCAATCATTTCACCAAGATTGTAAAAAGGCAAAACAATACGTTCTTCAACACCCTTAGAGAAAAAATGATGTGGGGGGCGGACAACAGAATATAAGTATAGTTTCACCCTATAACATAACTTACTGATATTATACCAATGGACAAGAATATTTACAATGAAATTGCACTCATCCTGCAAAACATCGGAGTAGAGAAAAACGATATAAGCTGGGGTACTCAAATCACTCTTTTCCTAGTAGCACTCCTTATCACTTTTCTGTGTACAAAGCTGTTCAGACACATTGTAATCCCACTCATTCACAAAATAACGGCACGAACAAAAGCCAAATGGGACGATTATCTGTTCAACACAGAAATGATGAAGGCATTCAGCCGCATGATACCTCCTATAATACTTTATGCGCTCCTGCCGTTTGCTTTCGACCAATCGCCAAAACTGTTGGACTTCACACTCAAGGTATGCCTCATATACCTTGATATCGTAACAATTCTGCTGATTGGAACATTCCTCAACTCGCTGTACAATATCTCAAGCGAGCATGAGAAACTGAAAAACCGGCCGCTGAAAGGTATATATCAGATGATAAAACTCATCACCATCACCATCGGTATAATAATACTGATAAGCATCCTGATGGACCAGGACCCAACAAGCATACTTGCCGGACTGGGTGCATCGGCAGCCGTACTGATGTTGATATTCAAGGATAGTATTTTGGGATTAGTGGCAGGAGTCCAGCTGTCTGCAAACGACATGTTGCGTCCGGGCGACTGGATTACAATGACAAAATACGGGGCTGACGGATATGTGATAGAGGTATCTCTGACAACTGTAAAAGTACAGAATTTCGACAAGACCATAACTACTATTCCGCCTTATGTTCTTGTCAGCGACTCATTCCAGAACTGGAGAGGAATGCGCGAAACAGGAGGAAGAAGAATAAAACGCTCTATCAACATAGATATGAACACCGTACATTTCTGCACACCTGAAGAGATACAAAGTTTCATAGATAAAGGTCTGATAGACAAGAAAACTGACATAAACGAGAAAACCGTAAACCTGGCTATCTTCAGGAACTATATCCTAAACTATCTGAACAATCATCCGAAAGTGAATAAAGACCTTATGATAATGGTGCGACAGATGCAACCGGCATCAGAAGGCATGCCTTTAGAGATATATTGCTTTTCCGACACTCCGGACTGGATTCCTTACGAAGCTCTGCAATCTGAGATTTTCGAACACGTAATGGCAATGGTTCAGGAATTCAATCTGCGTATATTCCAGCGTCCTGCGGGAACGGATTTCAAGGCATAAAGCCATACGAAAAGGGCGTTCAGACTCAGTTTAACAAGTGCTTAATCAGTGTTTAAACAGTATTTAAGCAGTGTCTGAACGCCCTTATTGTATATCTATTATTTACACCACTACCAATGCTATAAACTGTATGAACAATATCAGGAATACCATTGCTATAGGATAAACCGTTGCATAGGCCACTCCCGGAATATTACTGTCTGTCATCGAATCAGCAGCGGCCAGACCCGGTGTACTTGTCATACCACCGGTTATTGTACCGAGCAAATCAAGCATACTTATCTTGAAAACCATACGGCCTACTATCGCCGCTACCAGCATAGGAACAATAGTAATCAAAGCACCAACTCCAAAGAGCAGGAATCCGCTTTCCTGGAATGTGGATACAAGATTCTTTCCTGCCGATGTACCGACTTCTGCAAGAAACAGCAACAATCCCAACTGGCGCAAAAGCTGATTTGCATGTCCGGACATCGACCAAAGTATAGGCCCTGTCTTTCCTACAGCACTCAGGAAAAGAGCCATCATCAATACTCCACCGGTAAGCCCCGGAGAGAATGACATACCATCTCCAAATGATATATTGAGTTTTCCAAACAATACACCAAGAACGATACCCATCGCTATTGGGAAGAAATCCGTATCAGAAAGACGTTTCTCGTCATTACCCAACAGACGGCCTACAGCCTGTACACCGTCCTGTTCGCCTACTACCATCAGTTTGTCACCAAATTTCAATGCCAGTTCAGGAGATGGTGAAAGGTCGATACCGCTTCTACGGATACGGGTAACTGTACATCCGAAGTTCTTCTGCAGATTAAGGTCGCCCAACTGCTTGTTTATCATATCCTTCTTTGTCAGAAGCAGTGATTCTATAACCTGGGTATTAATCAATGGCAACTCACCTTCCTCGCGTTCGCCAAGCATGATTCCAAGATTATTCAAAGATTCCTCGCTACCTACAGCTTGAATTACATCACCTTTGTTTACAACTACAGATGCGGTAGGAATCACGATTTCATCACCAATCTTAAGACGAGAAACCACAGCACCTGTAATGGCACGAATATTAAGCTGAGCCAAAGAGCGTCCGCATATAGCTTCGTTTGTCACATTGAATATACATGTTTTAAGTTCCGGAAACTGTCCCCTGCGTTCTTTTTCAAGGCGTTTTGCCTCCTCATCCAAATCTACACGAAGAAGTTTCGGCAAAAGTTTCACAAAAAGAATCACACCAATAACTCCAAACGGGTATGCAATACCGTATGCTATCGAAGCCAACGGCGACTGCGTACTGTCAATAGCCACAGCAAGACCGGGCGTACTTGTCAATGCCCCTGCCACAAGTCCCACAACACTTGGCGTATCTATTCCGAAAGCATACTTCAGCCCGATGGCAGTGAGGCATGCCGACGCAATGATAAGCACTGTAATAAGAATCAGAGTTTTGCCCTTTGTACGGAAAGAATCAAAGAATCCTGGACCGGCCTGAATACCGATGGTGAAGATAAACAACACTAACCCGAAGTTACCAAGTTCCTTTGGAATTGAAACTCCCCAATGGCCGAAAGCCAGGGCAATGAAAATCACGGCTGATACATCCAGAGATAATCCCTTTATCTTGATGCGTCCGAGCATAAAGCCCAGGGCAACAATCAGGAATACAGAGAAATAAGACGATTGTAATAAGTCGTTAAACATAAAAATTAAGTTGTGATTAATAAGTC
>Juniper_p1__coassemble_157_pt1 | contig 62244 bp, 54 predicted proteins | sample Juniper_p1__metabat2_low_PE_029 | metagenome-assembled genome bin Juniper_p1 | reverse complement strand
CGAGAGCGGCATACTGAAAACCGTTACCCACCGCAAGACCTCCGGCGTAGGCTCCAACTGCATTACCGAAATTGAATGCTATCTGAATACATGCACCTCCAAGCATCTCTCCTCCCGGTGCCACACGTATTATAAGCAACTGTTCTGGGCTGGACACTGCAAACAGTCCTGCTGTACAAAGAAACATAAGCAAAACAGAGAGCCACGGATTTGGTGACAAAAAGAAGATTGCCAACAATAACAGACAGATACCACCTTGGGCAATCATCAAAACACGGCCGGGAGTATAACGGTCGGACATTCGTCCGCTAACAAGATTTCCCACTACCATACCAAACCCGGCAAGAACCATCAGTGCAGTCATGCTGGTTTCTGAGAAGCCGGAAACATTAGTCAGCAACGGACTAATATAACTGTACCAGCAGAACACTCCACCGTTACCCAAAGCCGTAGCACCAAGTATCAGCCACGGAGCAGGAGTACGGAGAAAGCGGAACTGTCCCTTGAATCCAGTGTCCTGCAGGCCTTCCACTACAGGCACCCATCGCCATATATAATAGAAAACGATTATTCCCCAAAGGCCGACAAAAAGGAATGTGGAACGCCACGAAATGAGATGGCTCAACGATGTGCCAAGTGGAACTCCAAACAGATTGGCGACAGTCATTCCGGCTATCATGATAGAAACAGCCTCTGAGCTTTTGCCTTTATCAGCCAGTTTCGATGCCACGATAGATGCCACACCGAAATATGCTCCGTGAGGTAATCCGGAAATGAAGCGGCCAATCATCATAATCCAATAATTTGGTGCCAGTGATGCACAAAGATTTCCCACTATGATAAGCGACACAAGCGCCATAAGCAGATGCTTGAGCGATTTCTTTCGTGCAAGTACCAATACCGGTGCACCAAAGCACACACCAAGAGCATATGCGGAAATAAGATGCCCTGCTTCGGATATGCTTATTCCAAAATCGAAAGCCACGTATGGCAATATACCCATCATGGCAAACTCGGCCATCCCTAATGCCAAAGTACCGAAAGCCAATGCAATAAGACTCTTTTTCATAATTCTATCTCTCTACCCATTAATCAATGAATGTTTTTGTGTTTTTTAAATCGGGTACAAAGTTATATCTTATGTTTTAAAACATAAATATATTCTATAATTGTTTTTTGTACAATTATTCTTAAAGAAGAACATTATAGTAGATTTTTCAGTATCTTTGGAGTTGAAGCATGAAAACTACAGATGAAATATTAATGAATATGGGACACAATATTGTAATCTTAAATTTTTCGGATATATATACAGAAGAATCATTCTACAAGAATGAGAAGATAAGATGGATTAACTGTACGGACATATCAGGTGCAAACTGCTTCTGCGACAATGAAGCATCAAAAGAAATATGCAACCGAATAAAGGACCTTCCACCACAAGGTATCCACTTCATCGACTCCGGAAATTATCATTATATATCCAAGTTTTTTACAGATAAAATTCAGGAAGACTTCATACTCGTAGTGTTCGATCATCATCCGGATATGCAACCTTCCCTGTTCGACGAACTGCTGACATGCGGTTCATGGGTGAAATCATCAATCGACACAAACAAGCATCTGAAAAAAGTAATCCTTATAGGTACTTCTGACGAACTTCTGAAAAAGATAGATGACAGATATACAGAAAAACTGATAGAATTCAAAGAATCGCAACTGGAAGACCATGATGCATGGCAACGCTTCTACAACATGCATTTCGACCTGCCTATTTACATCTCGATAGACAAGGACGTACTAAACCCGGAGGAGGATATAACGAACTGGGACCAGGGTAAAGCAACAATGCAAGAGCTGAAACGCTTGCTGTCAGTACTGCTCAGACATGGCAGGATTATCGGTATCGACATTTGCGGCGAATGTAAATATTCCATCCTCGGGATGCATGATGAAAACATACGGAAAGACAATGATATAAACAGGCAACTGGCCGAGCTAAACCTGCAGGATTATAAATCCAAATGATACCCCTTCTCACCCATCATCTCCAACACTCTCTTGAACCTCACCGGAATCAAAGACATTGCCTTTTCTACCATATATTCAGGAATAGACTTATAATATGCTTCCGCTATGCTACCTGTGATGCAACCTAACGTATCACTGTCACCGCCAATGGATATCGCCCTGCGTATGGCACTCTCAAAATCATCACTCGTGAGGAAGGAGATAATAGCCTGCGGCACTGTTCCCTGACAGCTTGAATTCCATCCGTAAGTCTTGTGCAAATATTCCCACGGAGTATCAAAATTGTAATGAAATTTCGCAGTAATAAACTCTTTGATATCAACCTTAGAGGCACCGTTCCTTGCCAAGAAGATAGCTGCCGAGACGGCCTGTGCCCCCTTTATCCCTTCAGGATGATTGTGCGTTATGGCAGCAGCTGTTTCGGCCACACGCAATGTAGTTTCCATATCACCATACAGCCAGCCGATGGCAGATGTACGCATGGCAGAACCGTTTCCCCACGAGTTATAGGGACAACGAGCGGATGCAGATTTCCCGGTACGATAATCTATAAGCCTTTCCGGATGGAAAAGCCATGTATGAAATCCACCTCCATAACCTCCCATCGGACACGGAACGTTTATTGCCATATCAACCATCGTTTCCTCCAGCAGACGGGTCTGGACATCTGCCTCAGCATTTATATCGTTCTTCATAGCCCACTCCGCCACTGCCATGGTCATCACAGTATCATCTGTGAAATTACTCCCGGGAGGGAACATCTCGAAATTATAATCCTTCGTATTGCTGAATTCATATACAGAACCTGCAATATCTCCTATTATTGCGCCTAACATATAGATTGTGTGTTTTGATTTTATGTAAAGATGAGATTTTATTTTCGTATATCGCTTCTGAAATTAGAAATTTCATAAAACAAATGACTGTTTAATTGCATATATTGTCCGTTTTTGCGAATATTGCACAAAATTTTCAAATCATGGAATTAAAAGACTATTTAGACAATTTTGAAGAAAAACTTCAGCAGGAGATTTTGCGACTTTGCACTAACTATAAATTCTTAGACGGCAAACTGCTTGCCACTGACGACATTGACGACTACTGGCAGGTACTTGCTCCGGAATACATTGCCGATGCAGTGGAACAGGTTCAGGAGTACCCTACCGTATCTGTGGCATGGGCTGCTTATCTTGGTATAGCCGTAGCCTTCGGATGGGATATAGACTGGAACACCATCTCCAAAGCCAAGTATAAGGACTTTTACGGCGAACAGGGATTCGACGATATGGACGAGCATCTGATAAGGGATGTTGTAGGAATTCCACTCGACAGCGAAGAAGCAAAGAATCTTGAAGAAATGATAAGAAGATGTGCCCAGAAAGCGATAGACCTTATCAGACATGAACAGATAGAGCCGCAAAGTCCTGTGGCATTTCATGTATTCACACGTGCCGTCAGAGTGATGTACAGAACGGGAGCAGCCATACAGCTGAAAAGAATGGGTTATAAATTCGAGAAAGTAAATCTCGGTGACTGTTGAAAGAGTTTTGCAAAGGCTTTTAAAAGCTGTTTAAACACTATTTAAATAGCATTTAAACACCTATTAAATATAATATAAATATGGAAGAAAAAGAAATATCCGGATGGTTTGTATTCAACTCCGGACAACTTCTGATAGTAAAAGACTCCGAAGGTAAATATCATATTCCTTATGGAGAAGAACCACCGGTGGCAGTTCCCGTAGGCAGTACCGTACATACCATCGGAGATATTTACGGCCACACGGCAAAGGCATATGCCATATATTCACCCGTTCCAGGAAACGAGGACAGCGAGATGATGATGAAGGACCTGAGAGCCTCCTACGATGTCCTTCCGTTCGAAGAATACTACAGAGCCGGAAAAGCATCGCAGATATTGAACTGGGACAAGAACAGCCGCTACTGCCCTATGTGCGGTGTTCCTACAGTACAGGTATCTCCTATCGCAAAACGATGCCCGGAATGCCGTCAGGAGTTTTATCCTCGGATTTCGCCTGCCGTTATAGTTCTCATAAAGAAAGACGACCAGGTGCTGTTAGTGCATGCCAAAAACTTCCGCGGACAGTACAAAGGACTTGTAGCAGGATTCCTTGAGGCCGGCGAAACACTTGAAGAATGCATACGCCGCGAAGTGATGGAAGAAACCGAACTCAAAATCAAGAATCTGAGATACTTCGGCAGTCAGCCGTGGCCTTATCCGAGCGGTATTATGATAGGTTTCATAGCCGATTACGAAAGCGGAACCATCAAGCTTCAGGATGAAGAACTCAGTGCCGGAGAGTTCTATTCGCGCGACAATATGCCGGAAATTCCTAAGAAACTGAGCATAGCAAGGCAGATGATTGACGCCTGGCTGGAAGGTAAAGTGTGACGAAAACAGGGATTATCGACGCTTAGATACATTTTATTGCGCTTTTATAAAAACAATATCCCTACTTTTTATTAACTTTGCGCAGTTATTATTTTAACCAATAAACTTATATGCAGGAAAAGATTATTATTCTCGACTTCGGTTCACAGACTACACAGCTCATCGGTCGCCGTGTCCGCGAACTGAACATGTATTGCGAGATTGTTCCCTACAACAAGTTCCCAAACAATGATCCGTCTGTTATTGGTGTAATCCTTTCAGGAAGCCCATTCTCAGTTTACGATGAAAAGGCTTTCAAGGTAGACCTTACTGACATCCGTGGCAAATATCCTATCTTGGGTATATGCTATGGCGCACAGTTCATGTCATACACCAACGGAGGTAAGGTAGAACCGGCCAACACACGCGAATACGGACGTGCACACTTGACTAAGTTCGACCATCAGAATCCTCTTCTCAAAGGAATCCGCGAGAACTCACAGGTTTGGATGAGTCATGGCGACACAATCACTGCAATACCTGAAAACTTCGAAATCATAGCTTCTACCGACAAGGTAGCAGTAGCTGCTTATCAGGCAAAGAACGAAAAGCTTTGGGGAGTTCAGTTCCATCCGGAAGTATTCCACTCTGAAGACGGTACTCTGCTTCTGAAAAACTTCGTAGTTGATATCTGTGGCGGTAAGCAGGACTGGAGCGCAGCATCATTCATCGAAACTACAGTAGCCGAACTCAAGGCTCAGCTTGGCAATGACAAGGTAGTTCTTGGTTTGAGCGGTGGTGTCGACTCATCAGTAGCAGCAGTTCTTCTTAACAAGGCTATCGGCAAGAACCTTACTTGTATCTTCGTTGACCACGGTATGTTGCGTAAGAACGAGTTCAAGAACGTTCTTCACGACTACGAATGTCTCGGTCTTAACGTAATCGGCGTTGATGCAAGCGAAAAGTTCTTCAGCGAACTGGCTGGTGTTACAGAACCTGAACGCAAGCGTAAGATTATAGGTAAAGGCTTCATCGACGTATTCGACGAAGAAGCTCACAAGATAAAGGATGTAAAATGGTTGGCTCAGGGTACTATCTATCCTGACTGCATAGAATCTCTTTCTATTACAGGTACTGTAATCAAGAGTCACCACAACGTGGGTGGTCTGCCTGAAAAGATGAACCTGAAGCTTTGCGAACCATTGCGTCTGTTGTTCAAGGATGAAGTTCGCCGTGTAGGTAGAGAACTTGGAATGCCTGAACATCTTATCACTCGTCATCCTTTCCCGGGTCCTGGTCTGGCTGTTCGTATTCTTGGCGACATCACTCGCGAGAAAGTGCGTATCCTTCAGGATGCAGACGATATATTCATCCAGGGACTGCGTGACTGGAAGACTAAGGATGCAGAAGGAAACGAAACATCTTTGTACCATCAGGTATGGCAGGCAGGTGTTATCCTGTTGCCTGTACAGAGCGTAGGTGTAATGGGTGACGAACGTACATACGAACGTGCCGTTGCATTGCGTGCCGTAACAAGTACAGATGCCATGACTGCCGACTGGGCTCATCTTCCATATGAGTTCATGGCAAAGGTTTCTAACGATATCATCAACAAAGTGAAAGGCGTAAACCGCGTTTGCTACGATATCTCTTCAAAACCACCTGCAACAATTGAGTGGGAGTAATTTAAACCCTATTTATAGCCTTTCTAAAGGCATTTGGAGTAGCCTCAACTTGAAAAAAGTTGGGGCTATTCTGTTGATATACAGTTGAAAATGGCTCACCCGATAAACCAGGGGGATTAAGCATATAGCTTTGTAAGTCTGAAAAGAAAGAACTTTATATCCGTTACTCCCCTTAAAGCAGCTCTAAACGCCTTAATTTTAGCATTGAATGATTCTGCAAAAGCATTAGTTGCCCTATTAACAAAGAAGTTCAAGACTTCATCATAATGCTCGTAAAGCGTGGCGGCAATAACATTGAAACTCTTAAAGCCAGAGTCATCCACCTTGTTATACCAGCGTGCAAGCGAGAGTCTTGCTGCATCTTTGACGGTATTCTTGGAAAATATCATTCTTAATGAATGCGTAAGCGAATAGGCTTCTTTAAGATCCGGATACGTTTCAAAGAGCACCTCTGCTCTCTGTCTCTGACTTTCTGTCCATTTGTCGGCAGACTTGAAAAGCAGATATCTGCTGCGAGCCAACAACTGCTTGTGGGTGTCACCGTTTGCAAGCACAATTGGAGTGTATGCTTCACCCAAACATTTGGCCTCTTCTCTGGCGTCCTTGTCTGCTTGAATGGCGTCCCATCTATGCGCGATGCGCATCTCCTGCAGGGCATCACAAGCAAGTTTCTGTATATGAAAGCGGTCTATGGTGCGCATTGCATTCGGGAAACAGCGTCTGGCTATAAGTCGCATGGAATTCGACATGTCCATTGTTATCTCCTTAACCATCAGCCTCTTGTCCTCGTCAATGCGCATAAGTGCTTCTGTGACAACATCTGCCGCCACACCTTTTACAATAGCAATGATGGTACCTTTACCTCCATGTGAAGATCTGTTGCTTACTATCGTGTACAGTTCACCGTTGCTTGGAGCCGTTTCGTCAATACAGATGCTTTCACCTATGTTTTCAGGAAAGACAAGCCAGTCTTCCGCATGCGAGAGCTCGGACCATTCGCTATAGCCGCTGAGCACTTCCTTGTATTGCTTTTCAAACGTATCCCCGTTTATGTGATAATAGCGGTCAAGCGAACGGGAGGTCGTAGGAATCGTCTCCATACACTCCTTTTAAAAAAGCCGCAAACTCCTTGGAGTAGCGGGTTCCTTCAGCCTTCAGGTCATAAGAATCGGAGAAGTATCGGTTATTCTGCTTGTCGTACCATTTGCGTCTTCTGACAATCAGATCAACACCTTTGTCGCGGATTGGGAAGTCACGTATGGTTACGGCTTCACAGAACCCTTTGGATTCAATCTCTGGGTTCTCCTTATATTCAGCCTTAACCGATTCGTCAAGATAGATGCGGATAAGGGATACCTCTTCTTCTACACGTACTACTTCAAAATTTGTAAGTATCTCTGATGGCAGGATTAACTGGGCCAATGCTAATAGTCCTTGATTATTCATGGCACAAAGGTATCAATTTTCTGTAGAATCAAAGAAACTTTCCCCTGGGTTTATCGGGTGAGCCGTTTAACTCTCGGTTTAACTCTTGGTTAAACTTTATGATGGTAAACCAACGTATAAATACGAAAAAAGCGACTATCTTTTTGAGATAATCGCTTGATTTTCTGAGTGATCCGCTTGGGGCTCGAACCCAAGACCCCAACATTAAAAGTGTTGTGCTCTACCTGCTGAGCTAGCGAATCAAACCTGTTTGCTATCGTTGTTTCCCGATTGCGAGTGCAAAGGTAGTACTTATTTTTAATTCTGCAAAATATTTGTGTGCTTTTTTGAACTTTTTTTTTCGTTCATAAAGCTAATGGCTTGGTTTATAGTAGGATATGATTTCGTGTGAAGTAGATTATGATATTATTATGTGAAAGAAAGCTACTTTTTTTCTATTAGTATAGCAAATGATGATATAATATTCACTATTTTTGCCGTAATAATATAATAATGTATTGATTTATGAAATTTCAAAGGTTTATAGTTCCATTAATTATGGTATTGCTTGCTTCTTGTAGTCAGGAAGAAAAGAAAGCTTCTGATTTATTAATGCGTGCAGAGCAATCTTATAGTTCTGCCAATTATAATGAGGCAAAAATGCAAATAGATAGTATTAGGAATTTATATCCTAAGGTTTTTGATGTCCGTAAAAAGGCAATCAGACTTAAGCAGCAGGTTGAACTGAAGGAACAACAGCTATCGTTAGAATATCTTGATAGTATGATGACAATAAAAAAAATACTGTTAGACTCTATGAAAGTTGCGTTTGTTCTAGAGAAGGATACAGCATATCAAGAGATAGGGAATTATTTTTATCCGACGCAGATTGTTGAGAAAAACATTGGAAGAACGTTTTTACGAGCTTGCGTAAGTGAAAGGGGAGAAATGTCTATAACATCTATCTATTGTGCAGGTGGTTCTTTGAATCACACGTCTGTTAAAGTTAGTTCAAAGGATGCCTTTGCACAGACTCCTGCCTCTCCGGATGTATATGTCACTACTGATTTAGGCAAGAAGATTGAAAAGGCAGATTATAAGCTTGGAGCAGATGGAGGAGTGATAGGTTTTATTATAGCTAATAAAGATGCAAAATCATTGAAATTAGAGTTTATTGGCGATCGTACATATAAGACGGTAATGTATTCGCAGGATATAAAAGCTATAGTAGAGTTAAGTAAGCTTGCTCAAGTCTTACTTTCCATAGAGGAGATAAAGAAGGAGCAGAAAGAAGCAAATCTGAAGATTCAGTTTCTGAATAAAAAAATTGCAGAATTTTCTGTAGAAGAATAGTATATTAAAAAAACTTCGCTTTTACTTGGTGAGTGAAAAAATCATCAGGCAAAAGCGAAGTTTTTTAGTCAGTTGAATTATAATCTTTCGTTTACTTTGTTCCAATCAATCAGATTCCATACTGAATCCAAGTAAGCTGCACGATTATTTCTATAATCAATATAGTATGCATGTTCCCAAATATCTATTACCATAAGAGGTTTTAATCCTTCAGTGATAGGATTGCCTGCATTAGGGGTATTCATTATCTTGATATTGTTTTCATTGTCTTTAACAAGCCAGGTCCATCCGGAGCCAAAAACTGCCATAGCAGATTTTATGAATTCTTCCTTGAATTTGTCTACAGAAGCAAATGTAAGAATTATTTTATCTGCAAGTTCATGCGGCATATCTTCTTGTTTAGGAGTTAGTGTCATGAAGAAAAAAGTGTGATTCCAGGTTTGTGCGGCATTATTGAATACAGGTCCTTTACTGTTGAGGATAATATCTTCCAAACTCATTTCTTCGAAATCTGTTCCTGCTATTAGTTTGTTCAGATTGTTTACATAAGTTTGCAGATGTTTGCCGTAATGGTAGTCGAAGGTTTCTTTGCTCATTTTAGGAGCTAATGCTTCCATATCGTAAGGAAGCTTTGGCATTTCGTGAATCATAGTAAATACGTTTAAAATTCATATATTGCAAAGTTATAAACTTTAGTTTGATATATGTTTAAATAAATAACTTATTTATATGTTATATGACATGTAATTGGTAGAATTTTCTCTATGTGAAATATGTTATGTTATAGATAGTAATAAATATTAGCTATATAATTATGATTTAAAACATATTATCAGTGCTTTAATTTATATCTGTAGGGGTTCTCTTTTTTTTTATACACAAAGTATAGTGAATTTGAATAATGTCTTTCAAAAAGATGTAATTTTGCATTAAAGAAAAACATAAAGATATATATGTATAAGAAAAGTCTTTCTAATAGATAGTAAAAAACTATGGATGTAGGCTGAAATAAAACAAGAATTAAAATTTTAAAGGTAAAGAGGTATGAAAATGATTAAAGGTAGAAAATTGATGTTGTTTTTTGCTGTTATAGGATTAGCGTCAACATCGGCTGTAAAGGCTCAGGACAAAGTAGAAGCATCAGTAGGTACAGACTTAGTCAGTGGTTATATCTGGCGTGGTCAGGATTTGGGCGGTGTCAGTATTCAGCCCTCAGCAGGACTGTCGTATAAAGGTTTTTCTTTGTCTGCATGGGGTTCTGTTGGATTCGAAGGTACTGATACTAAAGAGTTGGACCTGACATTGGGATATGAGTATGGAGGTTTCAGTATCGGGGTAACAGATTATTGGTTTACAAGTGCTGATTCTCCTGCCAGATATTCCGACTATAAGGATGCGCATACTTTTGAGGTGGCTTTGGGGTATGATTTCGGTCCCTTGGCTGTGAATTGGTTTACAAACTTTGCCGGTTCAGTTGGAGCAAATGATGAAGGTAAAGATGTATATGCTTCTTATATATCGGTTTCTGCACCTTTCTCTTTGGGAGGAATCGAATGGAGTGCAGAGATAGGAGCTACTCCTTGGGCTAATGATTTCTATAATGGATATTCGGACGGATTCAAGGTTTCTTCTATCAGTCTACAGGCATCTAAGGAGGTAAAGATTACCGATAGTTTTTCTCTTCCACTGTGGGCACAGGCTATTTGGAATCCTACAACTAAAGGAGCATATTTTGTAGCTGGAATTAGCTTCTGAAATAATATTTACAAAATACATACATATACAATACATACAAAATACAAATACAATAACGAGATTATGAAAAAAATTGAAGCAATTATCCGTCGGACAAAGTTTGACGATGTGAAAGAAGCACTTCTGAAAGCCGATATCGAATGGTTTTCCTATTATGATGTGAGAGGTGTTGGAAAAACACGAGAAGGACGTATATATCGTGGTGTGGTATATGATACGAGTTCAATAGAGCGTATTCTGATTTCTATTGTTGTGAGAAACAAGAATGTTGAAAAGACTGTAGAGGCTATAATGCAGGCTGCACATACCGGCGAAATCGGAGATGGCCGTATATTCATCATTCCTATAGAAGATGCTGTGCGTATCCGTACAGGTGAAAGAGGGGACATTGCCCTCTATAATGCCGAACAGGAGAAATGATTTATAATCAATAAAGTTTGGTAATCATATCTGTTGTCTTAAAAGAAACATACGCATTTATTAGTCTGCCGACACGTGTCGGCAGAAGAAGATGTTTATCTAATTAATTCTAAAAACACGAAAACTTATGAGAACTCTTATATCAAGTGGATGGCATACTGCCTTCCTCAGGGGATTTACATCCTTATCGTTGGCATTTCCAGGCGTGATTATGGCGCAAGAAACAATTCCTGAAGAAACCGTATCTATTGATACATTGGCTGATACTTTGTCTCAGACTACAACCGGCCTGGATACTGTGTGGATGCTTTTGGCGGCAATGTTGGTATTTTTTATGCAGCCGGGATTTGCAATGGTCGAAGCCGGATTTGCACGTTGTAAGAATACTGCCAACATCCTGATGAAAAATCTTGTAGACTTTATGGTTGGTTCAATCCTATTTTGGATAATCGGTTTCGGGCTTATGTTCGGTATTGGAGGATTCGTAGGAACTCCACATTGGGGCGACTTGAGTATTATGGATAAGATTATCAATAACGGTCTTCCAATAGAGGGATTCCTGATATTCCAGACTGTATTCTGTGCTACTTCTGCCACTATCGTTTCAGGAGCTATGGCAGAACGTACCAAATTCTCGATGTATCTGATATATACAGTAGCAATCAGTGTATTGATTTATCCGATTTCAGGACACTGGACATGGGGTGGAGGATGGCTTAGTAATGCTTCTGAAGGTTCTTTGATGGGTGACTGGTTTGGTATTGCTTTCCATGATTTTGCCGGTTCTACAGTTGTTCACTCCGTTGGTGGATGGATTGCTCTGATAGGTGCGGCAATTCTTGGTCCTCGTGTAGGTAAATTCGGTCATGACGGTAAAGCTAAAGCTATCCCTGGACACAGTTTGACTCTTGCTTGCCTTGGTGTATTCATCCTTTGGTTCGGATGGTTTGGGTTCAACCCAGGATCACAGCTGGCTGCATCAGGCGAAGCTGATAGAGTGGCTATCTCACACGTATTTCTTACAACAAACCTTGCAGCATGTGCAGGTGGTATAGTAGCACTTTTCGTAACATGGATGAAATACGGTAAACCATCATTGTCATTCACTCTGAACGGTATTCTTGCCGGTCTGGTAGGTGTGACAGCAGGATGTGACCTCGTTTCTCCTTTAGGTGCTGCCATTATCGGTGCTATTTGTGGATTGGTAATGATATACTCTGTAGAGTTTATCGAAACAAAACTTAAAATTGATGACCCTGTTGGTGCATCATCAGTTCATGGTGTCTGCGGTTCGTTGGGAACTATCCTTACAGGTTTGTTTGCTACTTCAGACGGTCTCTTCTATGGTGGTGGATGGGGATTCCTCGGTGCTCAGGCATTCGGTGTTATAGTAGTAGGTCTTTGGGCTGCATTTATGGGATTTGTAATATTCAAAGCTCTTGACAAGATATTCGGACTTCGAGTTTCAAAACGTATTGAAGAAGAAGGATTGGATATTTACGAACATGGTGAATCGGCATATAACAGATGATTTTATAATTAATAATGAACAAAGAGTAATTAATAGTTAATAATGAAGACATCAACTCGTCTTTAATTTTTAATTCTTCATTGAATAACCAACAACTAAATAAATATGATTCGTTTTAATGTAGTAGAAAAGGCTTTCCAGGCAAAGCCAATGGAGGTAAGCGTACCAAGCTGCCGTCCGAGTGAGTATTTCGGAAAATATGTGTTTAACAGAGAAAAGATGTTCAAGTATCTCCCAAGTACTGTTTATGCAAAACTGGTAGATGCTATGGATCATGGAGCTGCTCTTGACAGAGCTACAGCAGATGAAGTTGCAGCAGGCATGAAACGTTGGGCAAGCGAACTTGGCGCTACACACTATACACACTGGTTTCAGCCTCTAACTGAAGGAACAGCAGAGAAACATGATGCTTTCGTAGAACACGACGGCAAGGGTGGAATGATGGAAGAATTCTCAGGAAAACTTCTTGTTCAGCAGGAACCTGATGCTTCGTCTTTCCCTAACGGTGGTATTCGTAACACTTTCGAAGCTCGTGGATACAGTGCCTGGGACCCTTCATCACCGGTATTCGTAGTAGGCGATACATTGTGCATTCCTACAGTATTCATAGCATATACAGGTGAGTCTCTTGACTATAAGGCTCCTTTGCTAAAGGCTCTTAGTGCAGTAGACAAAGCTGCGGTGGCTGTTTGTCATTATTTCGACACTAATGTAAAGAAAGTAACTGCTTTCCTCGGATGGGAACAGGAATATTTCCTTGTTGACGAAGGTTTGTACGCAGCACGTCCGGACCTGTTGCTTACAGGACGTACACTGATGGGACACGAAGCTTCCAAGAACCAGCAGCTTGAGGACCATTACTTTGGAGCAATTCCTACCAGAGTGGCTGCATTTATGAAAGATTTGGAAATTCAGTCGCTTGAACTCGGAATCCCTGTGAAGACTCGTCACAATGAGGTAGCTCCTAACCAGTTTGAGCTTGCTCCTATCTATGAAGAATGTAACTTGGCTGTTGACCATAATATGTTGGTAATGTCGCTTATGCGTAAGGTGGCACGTGCTCATGGATTTCGCGTTCTTCTGCATGAAAAACCATTCAAAGGTGTAAACGGTTCAGGAAAACATAACAACTGGTCGCTCGGTACAGATACAGGTGTGTTGCTTATGGCTCCAGGAAAAACAACAGAAGAGAACCTTCGTTTCGTGACATTCGTGGTAAATACGCTGATGGCAGTTTACAGACACAATGGATTGCTGAAAGCTTCTATCATGAGCGCAACCAATGCTCATCGTCTGGGCGCAAACGAAGCACCTCCTGCAATCATTTCTTCATTCCTTGGTTCACAGCTGAGCAAAGTGCTTGATCATATCGAAGAAAATGCCAACGAAGACTTGGTTTCTCTCGGTGGAAAGCAAGGTATGAAACTTGATATTCCTCAGATTCCGGAATTGCTTATTGATAATACAGACCGTAACCGTACTTCTCCATTTGCATTTACAGGTAATAGATTTGAATTCCGTGCTGTAGGTTCTGAAGCCAACTGTGCAAGTGCTATGATTGCGTTGAATACTGCTGTCGCAGAACAATTGGTTATATTCAAGGATGAAGTTGATGCTCTTATAGAAAAGGGAGAACCTAAGGTATCAGCTCTTCTACAGGTATTGCGTAAATATATCAAAGAAAGCAAACCAATCCGTTTTGATGGCAATGGTTACAGCGACGAATGGAAAGAGGAAGCTCTCAAACGTGGATTGGACTGTGAAACAAGCTGTCCGCTTATCTTTGATAACTATCTGAAACCTGAAAGCGTTGCAATGTTTGAGTCTACAGGTGTAATGACTCATAAGGAACTTGAGGCACGTAATGAGGTGAAATGGGAAACTTATACGAAGAAGATTCAGATTGAAGCCCGTGTGTTGGGTGATTTGGTCATGAACCATATAGTACCTGTGGCTATCAGCTATCAGACTAAACTTATAGATAATGTGTTCAAGATGAAGAGCTTGTTCTCGGCTGATGAAGCAGAAAAACTCTCTGCAGGTAATGTCGCTATAATCAAGGAAATTTCTGAACGCACAGCATATATTAAGGAACATGTTGATGCAATGGTTGAAGCTCGTAAGGTAGCAAACAAGATTGCTTCTGAACGCGAAAAGGCTATCGCTTACCATGACAATATCGCTCCTATGCTTGAACTTATCCGTTATCACATCGATAAGCTTGAGTTGATAGTAGACGATCAGATGTGGACTTTACCTAAGTATCGTGAGTTATTGTTTATACGATAACATATACGATTCTCTATTTATTGGTTGTTTAATTCAGAGAAAGAGCCGGTACTCCGTGATGGCGTATCGGCTCTGTATTTGTTAAGTATTCTAAGAAATCAGTTTAAATTAATCTCCTAATAAATATTTGCGCAGTTCATCTGCATTATCGGCAATGAAGTCAGGGCTATATGATTCAAGTTCGGCTTTTGGTCGGAATCCCCAACTTACACCTACAGTAGTTACACCTGCATTCTTTCCGGTCTGCATATCTACGCAGGAGTCGCCTATGTAGACAGTATCTTCTTTGGCAATACCTGTGTGTTCGATTATTTCATAAGCTATCGTAGGGTCCGGTTTAGAAGGAACACCTTCTCTCTGTCCAAGTATCAGAGAGAAATCTACTCCAGGGAAGAACTGAAGTACAAGTTTTACGGCAGCTTCCTGATATTTGTTTGATGCCACTCCTATGGCAATATTATTTCTCTGCAGTTCCTTGAGCAGTTCAACCATTCCGGGATACGGGCGGCTAAGGTCAGAATTATGGACATCATAATATGGTACGAACTGCGAACGTAGTTTTGTTATATATTCTTCGTTGCGTTTGTCTTCGGGAAGTGCACGTTCGAACATTTTGTTTATACCATTTCCAACGAAGAATTTGTATTCTTCTTCCTTGTGTGTAGGAAGTCCATAGTGCGCAAGTGCGAAGTTTGTAGCTGCGGCAAGGTCGGCTATTGTATCGAGTAATGTGCCGTCCAAATCGAAAATTGCAAGTTTCATGAATAAAGAATTTTCTTTTTATTTAATTGTCTGATAGTTTATAAATCGACTGCAAACTTACGGAAAATCGTTTGATTTATTATATCTTTGTGAATCTAAAAAGTGATAAAATTATGAAAACACATAGGTTGGGAGTAATATTGTTGGTATTTTGTGGTTTTTTGATATTTGGAAATACAAGATTGATGGCGCAGGATTTTACAGACTGGAGTTCCTGGACTTCGGTTGTTGTGAACCATAAGTTTAATCCGTCGCTTAGGGTAATGTCTAAGGTACAGGTCAGAACAAGGGATGATTTTGGTGCTTTTGAGAGATTTTTTGTAAATGCCGGATTGGGGTATAAGGTTTTACCTAAATGGGAGTTGAAAGGTGTTTTTGCTTATCATCGCAGGAATAGTGCTTCCAAGGGAGAATTCAATACATATAGGTATCATATAGGGTCAGAGGCTACATGGAAGAAAGGTGACTTCAGAATTCGTTGGCGAGAAAGATTCCAGCAAACTTTTGCTTTAGGTGATGCAGAAACTATAATCCGTTCAAGACTGATGTTCGACTATAATATTCCGTCGACAATACTGGCACCGTATTTTTCTATTGAAACTTTCAATGATCTGGAAAATAATGATTTCTTCAGGGCAGAAAGAATCCGTTATATGCCAGGATTGAAGATAAATTTAAGTGATATGTATTCGTTGTCGGTATTCTATTGCAGGCAGGATGATATTTCCAGAAAAACCAACATTGCCGGTATGGAATTTATCATTAATCTGTAATCAGTATAATAGACTTCTAATTTTTAATTATAAATTTTTAATTCTTAATTATCATGAGTTTTCTTGATTTGGTTAATAAGCGCTATTCGGTACGTTCGTATGAAGAACGGCAGATAGAAAAGGAAAAAATGGATTACATTATGGAATGCGTTCGTTTGGCGCCATCAGCTGTAAATTTTCAGCCATGGAAGTTCTATATTGTTACAGACAAAGAAAAGCTGGATGCCATAAAGTCTACATACAAGCGCGAGTGGATTCAGCCTGCTCCGTGTATAATTGTGGCTTGTGCCAATCATGATGAATCGTGGCATAGACGTTCGGACAATAAAGACCATGCAGACATAGATTTGGCAATAGCAATAGAGCATTTGTGTCTTGCAGCTGCCGAACAAGGATTGGGTACATGCTGGGTATGTAATTTTGATGCATCTTTGTGTCATCAGTTAATAGCTTTGCCTGAGAATATGGAACCAATAGCTCTCATACCTATAGGATACACTTCGGAAGCTGAAACACCGGAGAAAAAGAGAAAAGAGATGTGTGAGATTTGTACATATATCTAAAGTATATACCGCTTTTTATGTAAAAAGAAAGTCCTGCTCCATCCATATTATGTGAATAGGAGCAGGACAAAAGTTACTATATTGGCAGATAGTATTCAAGATAGCTTATGAGAATTTGTACTACAATTAATAGAAAGTATAAATCCTCGGACAATATTATTCGTTTTGTCCAATTTTTGGTTATATAAATAAAATGTAAAGTTACATGTATCCATCACATTCTTTCCTCGAGAATGATGTGGCATGATTTTTTTGTTTTGCAGGTCTTCTGACTTACTCTGGATGGCTTTACCTTCCCGTCGTTACATTATATCCGACAGTGGTTGATAGAAATTAAGCTATCCTTGTTTATGGAGATTACAGCAGCGGGACTGTCCGGGATTTGCACCCGATTCCCTTTTCATCCTCATCCTGTATAATAGGCTTATCGGAACAAAACATTGCAAATATATAGAAAAAAAGGAAATTCGGAAATAAATTGTAGAAAATCCTTAAGCTTAAGAAGAAATAAAAAACAACGGCAAATGAACATTGTAATAATACTCCTTTGCCGTTTTTGATAAAATTTCGCTATATAGGCTTATTTTACTTTTTCTATAGCCTGATTGATATCAGTAATGATATCGTCTACATTTTCTATTCCGACTGACAGACGTATAAGGTCTGGTGCTACTCCGGCTTCAATAAGCTGTTCGTCGCTTAGCTGACGGTGAGTATGACTCGCCGGGTGGAGTACACATGTACGTGCATCAGCCACATGTGTTACTATACAAATCATTTTCAGATTATCCATAAATTCGATTGCTTCTTCACGGCTACTGTTAAGCCCGAAAGCAATTACACCACATGAACCGTTTGGCATGTATTTCTGTGCCAAGTCGTAATATTTGTTGTTCTTCAGTCCACAATAGTTAACCCATTTTACTTTAGGATGAGCTTCAAGCCATTCTGCTATTTTCTGTGCATTTTCGCAGTGTCGAGGCATACGCAGATGTAATGTTTCAAGTCCTAAATTCAACAAGAAAGCATTTTCAGGCGATTGAATTGAACCTAAGTCACGCATCAGCTGAACTGTAGCTTTGGTGATATATGCCATTTTGCCGAAAGCCTTTGTATAAACTAATCCGTGATATGATTCATCCGGTTTAGTAAGTCCGGGGAACTTGTCTGCATTTGCTTCCCAGTCAAAGTTTCCGCTATCAACAACAGCACCTCCAACACATGTGGCATGACCGTCCATGTATTTTGTTGTAGAGTGTGTCACTATATCTGCTCCCCATTCAAAAGGACGGCAATTGATAGGTGTGGCAAAAGTGTTGTCAACTATCAAAGGTACTCCGTGACTGTGTGCTATACGTGCAAACTTCTCAATATCCAAAACATTGATACCCGGGTTTGAAATAGTCTCTCCGAACAGACATTTAGTATTAGGACGGAAAGCCTTTGATATTTCTTCTTCGCTGGCATCAGCATCAATAAAAGTACATTCTATACCGAGTTTCTTCATTGTAACGGCAAACAGATTGAATGTTCCTCCATAGATTGTTGAAGAGCATACGAAATGATCACCAGCTTCACAAATATTAAATACTGCATAGAAATTGGCTGCCTGTCCTGAAGAAGTAAGCATAGCTCCCACACCACCTTCAAGTGCTGCAATTTTAGAAGCAACGGCATCATTTGTAGGATTCTGAAGTCTGGTGTAGAAATATCCTGATTCTTCAAGGTCGAAAAGGCGGGCCATCTGTTCGCTTGTTTCGTACTTGAATGTTGTCGACTGATATATAGGCAATACTCTCGGTTCACCTTTTTTAGGTTGCCATCCGGCCTGTACGCATAGAGTTTCTCTACTTAATTTATTTTCCATAATGTTTTATTTTTATTGAATATTTATTTTATTGACGGCAAAATTACTAATATTTCCGTCAATTAGTTGACGAATGACAAAAAAAAGAATTATATTTGAACAATATAACCAAATAAGAATAATTGTATGGAAGATGAAATCGTTTTTAAACACGTGATACCGGCTCAAATCCGGTTCAGTGATGTCGATCAGTTTGGCCACATGAACAACTCGGTGTATTTTTCTTTGTATGACCTTGCCAAGACTACTTATTTCAAAGACGTGTTTGGCGATTTGCATGACTGGAAGAAGTTCGGAGTAGTGGTGGCTAATATAAATGCAGATTTTATTGCTCCAGTATTTTTCTCGGATGAGCTGGTCATAGAAACTACGGTTGTTCATCTCGGAAATAAAAGTCTGACATTGCTTCAGCGTGCGATAAACAAATCGAGCGGTGTTGGTGAAGTGTCAGTGTCGTACGGTACTTGTGGGCTATGATGTAGCAACTAAGGAACCGATACCAATCCCTATGATATATAAGAAAGCAATATGTGATTATGAAGGGAAGACTCTTGAAGAGTTGTCGCAGAAGTAGAATTCTGCATACATTATAGTAATAGAAAAAGGCTTAATCATTATTTGATAACAGATTCTGATTAAGCCTTTTGTGTCGTAATTAATCGTATATTTTATTTTTTACCTTCACCTCATATAAGTCATTTCGTCTGTCTTTCAGATTTCTTACACTACCGTATGTGTGTAGTTCGTTCAGGAGGTCAAGGTCAACATCCGATACAAGAATCATTTCTGTATTTGGAGTGGCTTCAGCACGTTTACCGTCGGTAGGGAATGTGAAGTCGCAAGGGGTGAATACTCCTGATTGGGCATATTGGATGTCCATGTTATGTACACGTGGCAAGTTTCCTACACTTCCGGCTATCACAACGAAACATTCGTTTTCTATGGCTCTGGCATGGGCACAAACCTTAACTCGGCTGTAGGCATTTTGTGTATCGGTCATGAAAGGTACGAAGAGAATTTGCATACCCTGATCGGCCATGATTCGTGACAGTTCCGGAAATTCTACATCGTAACATATCAGTACACCTATTTTGGCACAGTCAGTTTCAAATGTCTTAATGGAACGACCTCCGCTAAGTCCCCAACTTTTTGTCTCATCTGGGGTAACGTGGATTTTTTCGTACATTTCGGTTGTACCGTCACGGCGACAAAGGAAGCCAACGTTGTATAGGCGTCCATCTTCTTTTATAAGAGGTATACTGCCTGTTATTATGTTTATGTTATAACTTATAGCCAGTTTAATAAATCGTTCCCGTATTTCATCTGTATATGCTGCCAGTCCGCGGATAGCTTCTGATTCTGCTTCATTGTTGAAACGTGCCATGAGAGGTGCGTTGAAATATTCAGGAAACAGAATGAAGTCACTTTTATAGTCTGATACAGCATCTACAAAGAATTCAACTTGCTCAAACAGATCGTCCAATGTGTTATACGAACGCATCTGCCATTGTACTAAGCCTACTCGTACTGAAGTCTTAGGACTGATATATTCCTGTGTAGGTGGCTGGTAGTAGATATTATCCCATTGAAGAAGACAAGCATAGTGTCTTGATTCCTCATCGTTCGGAAGATAATTACGCATGACCTTGCGTACGTGGAAATCGTTTGACAGCTGGAATGTCAGAACAGGGTCATAAATCTCTTTTTGTCTAACCTTGTCTATGTATTCCTTTGGCCGCATTTTGTCGGCATATTTGTGATAGTTCGGAATTCTGCCACCGAACATAATAGCTTTCAGATTTAATTCCTCACACAGTTCCTTGCGGTATTCATACATTCTTCGTGCCAAGCGCAGTCCTCTGTATTGTGGATGTATGAATACCTCAATACCATATAATATATTTCCTTTTGGGTCATGTGTATTGAAAGTTTCTTTGCCTGTAACTTGTGCGTACGTGTGGTCATTTTTTACATCATCGTAGTTTACTATTATAGATAGTGCGCATCCCACTATCTTTTCGTCCACTACGGTGACTATCTGTCCTTCAGGGAAAATTCTGATAAGTTTTTCTATTTGCTTGTGTGTCCAGAATACATCGCTTCCATCGCTGTAAACACGTGTGAATGATTGTGCCAACTGGTCATAATCTTCGATTTGTAGATTTCTGATTTGTACTTTGTTAATTTTTAGTGAGTCCATTGTTTTATGTTATGATATATCTTTCTTTTAAAAATGAAAATATCTCCAATACCGTGGCTGATATTGGAGATATTGTAAAAGTTCTTATTTATACGATTTCTTATAGATTTCTAAAACTTCATCATCTGTAAGTGGGCGAACATCGAAACGGTAGAATCCTCCTGCTATGTCTCTTGCGTTGGTAACCATTTCCGGTAAATCTTCCGGCTTCATACCCCAGTCGCTTAGTTTAAGGTTGTCCATACCGCATTCTTTTTTCATCAATGCAAGTGCTTCAAGGAAATCACTTGGCCTGTTGCTCTTCTTTTGAGTCATTACTTCCGCCATCTTCATGTAGCGTTTCATGCAGTCATTCTTGAAAGTTTCGAAGTAAGCGTCACTCAGTGCTATAAGTCCTGCTCCGTGTGGAAGTTCTGGGTATTTTGCACTCATGGCATGTTCCAGCGCATGTTGTGACACACATCTTGATGTCGCTTCCACCAATCCGGCAAGGGTACTTCCCCATGCCACTTTTGCTCTGGCTTTCAGGTTACGTCCGTCTTTTACTGCAACCGGCAGGTATTTATAAAGAAGTCTGACTGCTTCGAGTGCATAAAGGTCGCTGATAGGTGTTGCGCAATTTGCAATAAAGCCTTCCGAAGCATGGAAGAATGCGTCAAATCCCTGATAAGCTGTTAGTTGAGGTGGAACAGAAAGCATCATTTCCGGGTCTACGATTGATAGTTTTGGGAATGTATATTGGCATCCGAAACCTATCTTTTCAGTTTTCTCAGTATTTGTTATAACTGTCCATGGATCTACTTCTGTACCTGTACCGGCTGTGGTAGGTATGGCTATAACAGGCAGTGCACCTTTAACAGGACGTCCTTTGCCCGAGCCGCTCTGGATGTAGTCCCAATAGTCGCCGTCATTGCATGCCATTACTGCTATGGCTTTGGCTGAGTCGATAGAACTGCCACCTCCGAGTCCGACGAGCATGTCGCATTTCATTTCACGGCAGATGGCTGCACCTTCCATGACATGGTCTTTTATAGGGTTGGGAAGAATCTTGTCGTATACTATTGAATCCACATCGTTTTCTTTAAGCAGTTCAATCACCTTGTCCAAATAACCGTATTTGCGCATTGATGAACCTGCAGAGATAACAATCATGGCCTTCTTTCCGGGTAGTTGCTCTGTGGCAAGATTCTTAATTTCGCCACATCCGAACATCAACTTGGTAGGTATGTTCAGACTGAAAACAGGATTTGTATTCATAATGTCTATAGTTTTAAAGTTCGTATTTTCAAAATTAAGCAATTATGTTGATAATAGGTCATGCTTAGAGTTAAAAAATACTATTCATTCATAGGCAATGATGATAAATATTCGTTGTTGCATTATTTAGTGATACCTTTGCTGCCTGTAAAAACAGTATATACAATGAAAACTATAAAAAAGAGTTTCCCTGTTGTAGGAATGAGCTGTGCCGGATGTTCGGCCCGCGTAGATAAAACTTTAAACAAACAACCTGGAATAATAAGTGCATCGGTAAATCTGGCTGCAGCTATGGCTACAGTGGAATATAATCCAGAGGAATGTGCTCCTGAGCAGTTGAAGGAAGCTGTTAAGAAAATAGGTTTCGACCTTATCATAGAGGAAAAGAAAGAAACGCGGAAGGAGATGGATGAAGTTCGCAAGAGTCATTACAGGTCGTTGAAAATGCGTACTTTGCTCGCTGTCGTACTGTCTGTTCCTGTATCAGTGATAGCTATGTTTTTTCATGATATGCCATACGCATTGCAAATAATGGCAGTGCTTTCCGCCATTGTGGTTTTTGGGTTGGGAAACAGTTTTTTCGTGAATGCCTGGAAACTTCTTATTAAAGGGGAAGCCAATATGGATACACTTGTGGCATTGAGCACAGGGATTTCTTACTTTTTCAGTTTATTCAATATGGTTTTTCCTGAATACCTTCTTCGTCATGGGATAACTCCTCATGTCTATTTCGAGGCGGCTTCAATGATTGTGGCCTTTATTCTTCTTGGGCGTACTTTGGAGGACAGGGCTAAGGGAAATACAGCTGATGCAATAAAGAAACTTATGGGGCTCCGGCCTAAGAAAGTGACAGCGATGATAAACGGAACGGAGATGGAAACCGATATAGACCGGCTGATGGTGGGCAATACGGTTGTGGTAAAGCCTGGTGAGCGTATTGCTGTAGACGGAACAGTTGTTACGGGAGAATCGTATGTGGATGAAAGTATGTTGAGCGGAGAGCCTGTAGCTGTATTGAAGGAGAAGGGTTCCAAAGTGTTTGCAGGAACAATCAATCAAAAAGGAAGTTTCAGGTTTGTTGCCGAGAAAGTTGGCAGTGAAACAGTTCTGGCACAAATTATCAAGATGGTTCAGGAGGCTCAGGGAAGTAAGGCACCTGTACAGAAACTTGTGGACAGAGTGGCAGGTATATTTGTTCCTGTTATTATATCAGTAGCTTTGCTTTCGTTTGTTCTTTGGGTTTCTTTTGATGCAGAAAGCGGACTTACTCATGGCTTTCTTGCTGCTGTGACAGTCTTGGTTGTTGCTTGTCCATGCGCCTTAGGACTTGCCACACCTACAGCCATTATGGTAGGTATAGGCAAGGGAGCAGAGATGGGAATATTAATCAAGGATGCAGACAGTTTGGAGATAGCACGTAAGGTTGATACCGTGGTACTTGATAAAACGGGAACTATCACCGAAGGTACTCCCGTTGCTACAGACTGGGTGTGGACTGATGAAAGCGAGGAACTGAAATCTATATTATGCGGACTGGAGAAACATTCCGAGCATCCATTGGCAATGGCGGTAGTAAATGGTCTTGAAGTGGAAGTTGCTGAAATAACCAGTTTTGAAAGTATTACAGGAATGGGAGTGAAGGGCTTTCATGAAGGGAGAACATACATTGCAGGAAACAGGCGTTTGATTTCATCATATGGAATTGTCGTTTCTGCAGAAATGGAAGAAAAAGCGTCATTGCTTTCATCTCAGGGTAAGACGGCTATATGGTTTGCCGATAATGAGAGAGTATTGTGTCTCTGTGCCATAGCAGATAAGATGAAAGATACTTCTTCCGGAGCCATAGATAGATTACAGAATATGGGTATAAAGGTGGTGATGCTTACGGGAGATGCAGATGCTCCGGCACGCTATACGGCTGAACTGTCCGGAGTGGATGAGTATAAGGCGGAAGTCACTCCTCAGCAAAAGGCTGAGTTTGTACGTTCGTTACGCTCGCAAGGAAATATCGTAGCAATGGCTGGTGACGGGATAAACGATAGTACTGCCCTTGCCGAGGCTGATTTGAGTATTGCCATGGGAAAGGGTAGCGATATCGCTATGGATGTGGCAAAGGTGACGATTATTTCATCCAACCTTGAGAAGATAGCAGACACTATAAGTCTTTCACGACATACTGTACGGACTATCCGTCAGAATCTGTTTTGGGCATTTATATATAATATAATAGGTGTACCTGTGGCAGCCGGTGCCTTATATCCTATAAACGGTTTTCTGCTTAATCCGATGATAGCAAGTGCTGCAATGGCTATGAGCAGTGTCAGTGTCGTGACAAATAGCTTAAGACTGAAAAGGTTTAATAAATAATTACCTGCGTTTATATAAATCCATATGTGACTTATATAAACGCAGGCCTTTTTATGTGGTTACAATACTTCTCAGTAATTGTCAGAACTTCTTTACCCTGATATGGCAATAAGGTTCTCCGCCTGTCTTGTCGTAATAATGTTGGTGATATTCTTCAGCTTTCCAAAATTGTGATGCCGGTGTGAGGGCAGTATTGACTTCATAACCTTTATCCCGTAAGATGGAAATCACCTTTTCTGCTTCTTCCTTTTGAGAATTGTCAAGATAAAAAATCTCACTTCTGTATTGTGGACCTATGTCGGGGCCTTGTCCGTCTGTCTGTGCGGGATCATGTATTTCAAAGAACAGTTTGCATAAATCCGTATATGAAATCTTTTCGGCATCGTATTCCACCAATACAGCTTCCGCATGTCCGGTAGTGTGAGCCTTTACTTCCTGATATGTAGGGGTCTTTTTATGTCCACCAATGTATCCTACAGTGGTACTTATTACACCTGTTGCCTTTTCCATCTGGTGCTGTACTCCCCAGAAACATCCGCAGGCAAAAATCGCTTTTTCAGTTTTCATGATTTCTGTTTGTTTTATAAATGTAGATTTCTCATTCTTTAATCAAATCGCCTATTGCTGCTATAAATGCAGTCGCTTTTGGAAGTAATTCATCTATTTCTTCAGCACTTGAATAGGCGAAATCATCATAATCACTACTATGTCTTCTTTCAAAAAGTAGAGAGAAATACCTTCCTAATTCTTTGGGTAAACGACCGGTTGCTACAAAATGCATTCCTATCATTTGTTTTACACCAGAATGTGTTCCCGGATTTATTCCGTTTGAATAAGTATGGCAACTGCAGCATAGTAACATGCATAATACAGGCGGTTTACAGCTGTGTTATAATAACCTTGTTGTTTAAGAAAAGGAATTTCTGCCAATGTTTCATTTGCTCTTTTATAACGGTAAGCCGCTAATGTCCTTTGGCTTTCAATGCTCATCTGCTCTTTCATAACACAATACCTTCATTTTTAACATTAATGTGGAAAGGGGTCAAGAATGGTATGTTATCCCACATCTTTTTCAATATAACTCTTGCGTTAATTTGTACACCGGTTTCTATTTCAATGTCATAAAGTGGGGCGATAATTCTTTCCTCTTCTGATACAGACAGATGATTGCCGTCCACCAGTACTAATAAGTCTATGTCACTATCTGGTCTGGCATCTCCACGAGCTTCGCTTCCGTACAGAATAGCTTTTGCGTTTGGGGCTACCTGACGCATTGCTTTACGAATTTGTTCAACTATTTGTGGACGTTTCATTTCATTTGGATTTTTTGATTCATAACAAAGTTATACAAGAAAAATCATAATTACAAGAAAAACAGGGTATAAACGTGTTAAGAAAGTTTTTTAGGAGTATTGTTTTATAAATGAATGTACAAACATACAAAAAGATTTTAACTTGTGTCACCATATATTCGTTTATCTGTTACCTTTGCGAAATAAACCATTGAAAACATATCATTATGAGGAAAATAATATTATTTTTCATTATATCTTTTTCGGCTTTGTATCATTCTTACGGACAGACGTATAATGAGATAGTGGACCGTGCAATGAAATGCGCTTTGGGTGACAGTCTTGTTCAGGCTGAACAACTTTTCCGACAGGCCCTGAAGATGGACCCGAACAACGCACGCAATGCATTGCTCTTTTCTAATTTAGGAACTGTACTTAAGCGAATGGGGCGCACTGATGAGGCTATCGAGGCATATACTATGGCTCTAAACATAACTCCATATTCTACGGCCATGCTTCTTAACCGCGGTACTCTCTATCTTGATAAGGGACTTGATTCGAAGGCATATGTCGATTTCTGTAATGTGATAGACCTTATACCTGAGAATATTGAGGCACGTCTTTATCGTGCATATATTTATATGCAGCGTCGCGAATACAAGGAGGCAAGAATAGACTATAATGTGATTGTTGGGAAAGAACCGTCGCACAAGGCGGCCCGAATCGGTCTTGCAATGCTTGACCAGTTTGAAGGCAATCTTACTGCAGCCCGTGACAAACTGAATCTTCTTATAGGTGAGTTCTCAGACGATGCATCACTTCTTGTCATGAGAGCGAATCTTGATTTGGATAGGGGATATCCTGAATCGGCTGTTCTTGATTTGGAGGAGGTTTTGCGCGTTAATCCTGATGATGCGGAAACTACGGTGCAGTTAGGTGATGTTTATCTTTCATTGAAGCAAAAAGGCAAGGCGCTTAATGCATATGAAAAGGCTATAAGTCTTGGAATACCACGTTCTGCTCTCATGGAGCAGATAAAGAAATGCAAGTAATGAAAGCTGCATTATTTCATGAATGATGAAATGTTACATTTACAGATAATTATGTCTATAATGCTGTTATATTGCTTCTGAAAACGGTGGATGTAACATACAGAATATAATTTGTAGCAAATTTTTTCTCCATGTAACATTACATAAAGTTTTGGTATCGTGCGGAAATGTATTTGAGAACATGAATTTGTATTTTTGCCTATAGTAAAAATTTAAATTTATGAAAGCACTGATATCTTTAAAGAGAATTATTACTTTATGTATTCTGTTTGTATCATGCAGTACACTTTCGCAGGCAAAGGTCAGTTTGCCAAAACTGATTTCTGACGGAATGGTTCTGCAAAGAAATACTCCGCTTCTTATTTGGGGAAGTGCCGAACCGGGCGAGAACATATACATAAAATTCAAAAAGAAAAAGTACGAAACTGTTGCCGATGCAAATGGAAAGTGGCGTATAAACTTGCCGGAAATGAAAGCCGGAGGTCCTTATTCTATGCAAATCAACGATATCGTTTTGAATGATATCCTGATAGGTGATGTCTATTTATGTTCTGGCCAGTCTAATATGGAATTACCGGTAAACAGGGTGATGGACAAATTTGCTTCAGAGGTTAATGGCTATGAAAACAACAGTATCAGATATGTAAAAGTTCCTTATTCTTATGACTTTTCAGAAAAACAGGATGATGTAAAAACTGTGTCATGGAAAGCAATGAACAAGGAAAAATTCATGGGATATTCAGCTATATGTTATTTTTTCTCACGTATAATGCAGGAGAAAACCGGTGTACCTGTAGGAATTATAAATTCCAGCTGGGGAGGAACTCCTGTCGAGGCATGGATTAGCGAGGAAGGGCTTAAGGATTTTCCTGCTTACATCAATCAGAAAGCTATGTATGAGGATAATGAACTTGTGGCGCTGATAAAAAAGATGGAAAATGAGCGCGGTAATGCATGGCGCAATCAGTTGTACAGAAGTGATGCCGGAATTCACAGTGATATTCCTTGGTATTCAGAAAAGCTTGACGACAGCGAATGGGAAAAAGTAGATATGTTCTCATCCGAATGGGCTTCGCTCAACGGACGTCCTATAAATGGAACTCACTGGTTCCGCAAAGATTTTGATATTCCTGAGTCATGGAATATCAGCGATGCCGTTTTACGTCTTGGATGTATTGTCGATGCTGATTCGGTTTTTGTGAATGGTCATTTTGTCGGTTCAGTATCCTATCAGTATCCTCCGCGAATTTACACTGTTCCGTCTGAACTTTTAAAACACGGAAAAAATCAGATTACTATCCGTCTTTTCAGTAACGGAGGATATCCTTCGTTCGTACAAGACAAACCATATAAACTCATATGTGGTGATAATGAGGTTGACCTTACCGGTATCTGGAAACACAAAACAGGCTCTGTAATGCCTTCAGCACCTTCGTCTACAGGATTCCAGAATGTTCCTGTCGGATTGTATAACGGAATGATATTCCCACTCAGGAACTATAAGTTCAAGGGTATTGTGTGGTATCAGGGTGAGTCAAACGTTGGACGATGGAATGAGTACTCTTCTTTACTCTCTGCTATGATTGCAGACTGGAGAAAACTGTTTGACAGTCAGTTGCCTTTCTATATAATCGAGCTTGCAGATTTTCTTGCACCGGACAATCCTGGAAGAAGTGCCTGGGCTGCACTTAGAAAGCAGCAGGCTATCACGGCAAAGAAAAATCCTGATACATATCTAATAAAGAACAGTGATACAGGTGAATGGAATGATATTCATCCGTTGGATAAGAAGACAGCAGCTATACGTCTTGTAGATACTATATTAAATAATGACAATAAAAAACATAAATAGTATATGAGTGCAATTCAGAATCAGAAAGTATCCATGGTCGAAAAGGTTGGCTATGGGTTGGGTGACTGCTCTGCGAACCTTGTGTTCCAGATGATGATGATTTATCAGACTAAATTCTATACAGATGTATTTGGTCTGGAGGGTGCAATAGCCGGAACGGTAATGTTGGTGGCGCGTATAGTTGACGCTTTTGTCGACCCTACTGTAGGTATATTGTCCGACAGGACAAACTCCAAATGGGGAAAATATCGTCCGTGGGTATTGTGGACGGCGCTTCCATTCATGGTGTTCTATATACTTGCCTTTTACAATCCCGGAATTGAAGACAAAGGTCTTGTAGCATTATATGCCACAATTTCATATACATTGCTCATGACAATGTATTCTTTCAACAATACTCCGTATTCATCATTGGGAGGTGTGATGTCATCCGATATAAAGGAACGTACAAGTATAACCTCTGTCCGTTTTATATTTTCCACTATAGCTCAGTTTGTGGTTCAGGGACTGACATTGCCTTTGGTCAGCAAGTTCTCCGATGGAGGCGACAAGTCACACGGATGGCTTTGCACCATATCATTGTTTGCAGTCATTGGATTTATATTTCTGGTAATAGTATTTTTCTCTACAAAAGAGCGAATCACTCCTCCTGTCGGACAGAAGAATGATACAAAACAGGATATCAAGGATGTTTTGAGCAGTGTTCCATGGAGGGCAATGTTCGTACTTACCCTGTTCGTGTTCATTACGCTTGCCATGTGGGGAAGTGCCATGAACTATTATTTTGAGAACTATGTAGACGAGGCTGCCTTGTTTGCTTTCCTCGATAAGATAGGTCTTGTTTTTGTAGAAGCCAAAGATACAATAGGATATACCATACTGAATGCCTTCGGACTTGTAGTAAGTTCGCCGGATAAAGCCTATGAAGTCGGTTTCGGAGTTTTCAATATGGTCGGAGCCCTTGTCCAGTTCTTCGGAGTAATCCTGTTGTCTGAGTTCCTTGCAAACAAATATGGAAAGAAGCGTACATTTATCGTATGTCTTGCGCTGACAGCCGTATTTACTGCTATGTTCTATTTTCCTTCGCGCGACAATATAGAAGCAATGTTCGTATTGAATTTCCTGAAGAGTCTTGCTTATGCTCCTACAGTACCGTTGTTGTGGGCAATGATAGCTGATGTGGCCGACCATTCAGAGTATGTCAACTATCGTCGTGCCACCGGTTTCGTATTCTCAGGAGTTGTATTTGCGCTTAAGGCAGGACTTGGAGTAGGTGGTGCTGTATTGGGCTTCCTTCTCTCAGGTTTCGGCTATGTTTCAGGCTCGCAAGTTGAGCAGAGCGATACAGCCATTCAGGGCATAATATTGTCTTCAAGTCTGATACCTGCAGCGTTCTTTTTTATAGGAGTTATAGCATTGTTCTTCTATCCTATAAGCAAGGAATATAATGAGAAAATGCAGGCTGAACTTTATGCAAGAAGAAACAGTAATGATTATTAACCAAAATAGAAAAATTCAGTTATGAAATTCAAACACTTAGCGACAGCATCTTTTTGTGGTATTCTTGCTGCGGCATGTGCCGGCGGTACTACTCAGACAAAGGAAATCGGTCTGAAGGACGTAGTGGGAAACAAATTTCTTGTGGGGGCTGCTTTAAATGTCAAACAGTCGTCCGGTGCTGATACATCTTCATTGAAAATCGTAAAACGTCATTTTAACTCTATTGTTGCTGAAAACTGCATGAAGAGTGAGGAAATCCAGCCTCGTGAGGGTGAATTCTTTTTTGATGAGGCCGATAAATTTGTCAATTTTGGTATTGAGAACAATATGTCCATTATCGGTCACTGCCTTATATGGCATTCACAGTGTCCTGACTGGTTCTTCACAGATGACAAAGGCAACAATGTTTCGCCTGAAATCCTGCGCCAGAGGATGAAGACACACATATCTACTGTAGTGGGCAGATATAAAGGAAAGATAAAAGGCTGGGATGTCGTGAACGAAGCTATTGTAGAGGATGGTTCCTACCGCAAGAGCAAATTCTACGAAATATTGGGAGAAGAGTTTATTCCTTTAGCTTTCCAGTATGCTCATGAGGCCGATCCTAATGCGGAACTCTATTATAATGATTATGGAATGAACGTTAAGGGACGCCGCGAAGGAGTGGTTAAGCTGATACGCTCATTAAAGGGAAAAGGACTTCGTATTGATGCCGTAGGTATGCAGGGACATATGGGAATGGATTATCCTGACATTAAGGAATTTGAAGAAAGTATGCTTGCCTTTGCTGCCGAAGGGGTGAAAGTAATGATTACAGAATGGGATATGAGTGCATTGCCGACAGCCCGCCAGAGTGCCAATATATCTGACACTGTGGCTTTCAGGAAATCGCTGAATCCTTATCCAGATGCTTTGCCCGATTCTGTAAATACTGCATGGAACAAGCGAATGGATGAATTCTTCACTCTTTTTGAGAAACATTCCGACATCGTTACACGTGTTACAGCGTGGGGAGTAAGCGATGGCGATTCTTGGAAAAATGATTTCCCTGTAAGAGGCAGAAAAGACTATCCATTGCTGTTCGACCGCAATTACCAGCCGAAGGATTTTATCAGGAAAATGATAGAAGAAAAAGATAATAACTAATATACATTATAAAAAGATACTAAGAATATGGAAAAGGAAGAAAGATATTTGTTTCCTGCCGATTATATGGCAGATCCGTCAGTGCATGTTTTCAATGGTAGATTATATATTTATCCGTCGCACGACCGTGAATCTGGAATACCGGAAAATGATAATGGCGACCATTTCGACATGAACGACTATCATGTCCTGTCTACAGACGATGTGATGAATGGTGAAATAGTAGACCACGGAGTAGTTCTGAAAGTTTCAGATATTCCATGGGCCGGACGTCAGCTATGGGACTGTGACGTAGCTTACAAAGATGGCAAATACTATATGTATTTTCCTCTGAAAGACCGTAATGACATATTCCGAATGGGAGTTGCCATAAGTGACAGACCTGAGGGGCCGTTCATCCCTCAGCCCGATCCTGTCCGTGGAAGTTACAGTATAGACATGGCTGTTTTCCGTGATGATGATGGAGAGCATTATATGTATTTCGGCGGTATATGGGGAGGTCAGTTGCAGCGTTATCGTGACAACAAGGCAATAGAAAATCCTTGCTTGCCTGCCGATGATGAACCGGCATTGCCAAGCCGTGTGGTTAAGCTTTCAGATGATATGCTTCAGTTTGCAGAAGACTCTCGTCCTGTAATTATCCTTGGAGAAGACGGACAGCCTCTGAAGGCCGGTGACCCACACCGTTTCTTTGAAGCATCATGGATGCATAAGTATAACGGTAAATATTACTTGTCATATTCTACCGGAGATACACATCTGTTGTGTTATGCTGTAGGTGATAATCCGTATGGACCTTTTGTATATCAAGGTGTTATACTAACGCCTGTTGTAGGATGGACCACTCACCATTCAATAGTTGAGTATAAGGGAAAGTGGTATCTGTTCCATCACGACTGTGTTCCTTCAGGGGGCAAGACATGGCTTCGCAGCCTGAAAGTTGTAGAACTTGAGTATGATGAAAATGGTAAGATTATCACAATAGAAGGCAGTGCAAATGATTAACAGAATATTATTAGGTTTATTTTTCTGTGGATGCGGTTTAACCGCATCTGCAGAAAATGGAAGTAATCTATGGCTCAGACAAGAACAGTCCTGTCAGGCTACGGTGGTTTGTGATATAACTTCTCCTGTCATTGATGTAGCACGCAAGGAATTGGCTTCTTTGTGGAAAGGAGGGGAGGTGATATTACGCATAAGTGCCGACCGCGAACACTATGGACTTGGTGATGAAGGCTATACCATACGCTCGGCCGGTAATGATATAATACTGGAATCATCTGCAGAGAAGGGGCTGCTTTATGCAGCCTACCATCTGTTACGTCTGCAGGCTGAAGGAAACGACTGTAAGAACCTGAATATATCAGAAAGCCCTCTTTATGAATATAGAATACTTAATCATTGGGACAATATAGACGGTACAGTAGAACGAGGTTATGCTGGAAAGTCACTTTGGAAATGGGAAGAACTGCCTACTGTGATATCGCCCGCATACGAAAAATATGCACGTGCAAATGCTTCTGTTGGTATAAACGGAACAGTCCTTAATAATGTGAATGCTTCGGTTGAGATTCTTTCCGATAAATACCTTGCCAAGGTTAAGGCACTGTCGGATATATTCCGTCCTTATGGTATAAAAGTATATCTGTCAGTTAATTTCGCTTCTCCGATGAAGCTTGGCGGACTTGACACAGCCGATCCTATGGATGAAAAAGTTGCGGAATGGTGGAAAAGAAAAGTTCACGAAATATATTCCCTGATACCTGATTTCGGAGGCTTCCTTGTAAAAGCCAATTCTGAAGGGCAGCCGGGACCATGCGATTATGGACGTACACATGCTCAGGGAGCAAATATGCTTGCTTCGGCATTGAAACCGTATGGAGGAATAGTGATGTGGAGAGCTTTTGTCTATAGCCCTACGGATGATGACAGAGCCAAGCAGGCTTATCTTGAGTTTAAGCCGTTAGACGGAAAGTTTCTCGATAATGTAATAGTGCAGGTAAAGAACGGACCTATTGACTTCCAACCACGTGAGCCTTACAGTCCGCTGTTTGGCAGTATGCCTCACACACCGCTTATGGTGGAATTTCAGATTACTCAGGAATATTTAGGACACTCCAACCATCTGACTTATCTTGCTCCGATGTGGAAAGAGTTTTATGAATATGTGTCCCCATATTCCATTAAGGCAGTAGCAGGAGTGGCTAATATTGGAAATGATGTCAACTGGTGCGGACATGATTTTGCACAGTCCAACTGGTATGCTTTCGGCCGGTTGGCCTGGAATCCTGAACTGTCATCATCGCAGATAGCGAGGGAGTGGCTTGTGCAGACATTCACTGATGAATCGGAATTCCTTAATCCTGTGGAGGAGATGATGCTTGAGAGTCGTGAAGCAGTTGTAGATTATATGATGCCTCTCGGACTGCACCATATTTTTGCATGGAGCCACCATTACGGACCTGAACCATGGTGCGAAATTCCAGGAGCAAGAGCAGACTGGTTGCCTTCATACTATCATTGTGCCGACCGTGAAGGTATAGGATTTGACAGGACGACAACCGGAAGTGATGCCGTTTCGCAGTATCCTGACTCTCTGGCTGCTGTCTTCAACTCCCTGTCTTCGTGTCCGGAAGAATTTCTGCTTTGGTTTCATCATGTTTCATGGGACCATAAACTAAAGTCTGGCAATACTTTATGGGATGAATTGTGTTATAAATATCAGACAGGTGTGGATAAGGCTCAGGAGTTTTGTGAAGTCTGGAATCAGATGTCTGATTATGTAGACAGTGAGAGATATCAAGCCATTGCCAATCGTTTGAAAATACAGGCTGATGATGCTGTATGGTGGAAAGACGCATGCTTGGAGTATTTCCGTACATTCTCCCGAATGAAATATCCTTCTGGAGTAGACAAACCGGTGTTCAGACTCAAGGAACTTAAAAAAGTCAAATTGCCTATCAGCAATTATGAGTGTCCGTCGGAGGATATATTGCCTCGTAAATAATCACCATAGATAGGTCCTTTTTCAGCGTATCAGGACCCGTCGGAAAAACGCTTCGTCGTTTCAATCTAAATGAACGTTCATTTTAGTTGAAACGACGAAGCGTTTTTTATTTGTGTATTTTAATCAGATATTCTTACTCTTGTTTTCTTCTGTCTTTACCTTTCTTAGCAGGTCGGATGCAAAGATGAAATTGTTCAGTCTTTCATTTGTTGCAGTGAATACATCGTCCTTTGTTCCGGACCATTCCTTGTGTCCTTGATAGATGTAAAGAATGCTGTCGCCTATACCCATAACGGAGTTCATGTCGTGTGTATTGATGATTGTTGTCATGTTGAATTCCGTCGTAATGTCGTGCACCAATTTATCTATCACTAACGATGTCTTAGGGTCAAGACCGGAGTTCGGCTCGTCACAAAACAGGTATTTCGGATTAAGAGCTATTGCTCTGGCTATGGCAACACGTTTCTGCATACCTCCACTTATCTCGCCCGGAAATTTATTTTCTGCATCAAGCAGGTTTACCCTGTCAAGACAGAAACGGGCACGGCGTACACGGTCGCGATAAGTATCTGTAGAGAACATGTCAAGAGGGAACATCACATTCTCCAGTACTGACAGAGAGTCAAACAGAGCCGCACTCTGGAATATCATTCCCATTTCCTTACGCAGAGTTTTTTTCTCGCGCTTGCCCATCTTCAGAAGATCTCGGTTGTCGTACAGAACCTCGCCTTTTTCCGGTGTCAGCAGGCCTACGATACATTTCATCAGAACGGTCTTTCCCGAGCCGCTTTGTCCTATTATAAGGTTGGTCTTTCCGTTTTCGAATGTGAAATTTATGTCTTCAAGAACCGTTTTGTCCTCGAATGACTTGCTTATGGATTTTACTTGTATCATCCCATTAATAATTGAGTGAGAACTAAATCGGAAAACAATATAAGCACGCTGCTTGATACCACTGCGTTTGTGCTGGCCTTTCCTACTGATATTGAGCCGCCGTCTACGGTATAGCCGAAGTAGGCCGATACGCTGGCTATGATAAATGCAAAGAACAGCGATTTGATGAAGCTGCACCAGATGTACCACTCTATGAAGCAGTATTGCAGACCGAACTCAAGGTCGGTGGCGTTCATTATTCCGGCGAACCATGCCGTACAGAATGCTCCTATGATACCGGCAAAAATACTGAATATCACGAGGAACGGTATCATGGTCATAAGTCCGAGAATCTTTGGCAGTATGAGGTATGATGCCGAGTTTATACCCATTATTTCGAGTGCGTCTATCTGTTGCGTCACCCTCATTGTTCCTATCTCGGAGGCTATGTTCGAGCCTACCTTTCCGGCAAGGATAAGACACATGATGGAGGATGAAAACTCAAGAAGAAGGATTTCGCGGGTGGTATATCCCACAACGAAACGTGGCATCCACGGACTCTCAATGTTCAGCTTAATCTGTATGCATATCACGGCTCCGATAAAGAACGATATAAGGAGCACTATACCGATGGAGTTTATTCCGAGCTGGTACAGTTCGTTTACATACTGTTTAAAATATACTCTTATCCTTTCCGGGCGTGAAAATACCCTGCCCATCAGGATGATGTATTTACCTAAAATACTTATCGGTTTTATCATGACTGTTTTATAATTTGTTGCAAAAGTACTGTTTTTTAGCTATTAAATAATAAAAGATAGGATGATTTTAATATAAATGACCATATAACCCAAGAATTTTACTACTTTTGTGCCCAAAATTGGCTATATGGAACAATTGAAAGATAAAGAATACGAAGATAAGTCGGCTGACATAAATATGCAAGCCGATAATAGTGAGAGCATGGTGCTTCGTACGGAGAATCTTGTCAAGAAATATGGTAAACGAACTGTGGTGAATGATGTTTCGATAAACGTCAGGCAGGGAGAAATTGTAGGACTGCTCGGTCCGAACGGTGCAGGAAAGACTACTTCGTTCTATATGACTACAGGACTTATAGTTCCGAATGAGGGACATATCTTCCTAAACGATGAGGATATCACTTCTTATCCGGTGTATAAGCGTGCACAGAAAGGTATCGGCTATCTGGCTCAGGAAGCTTCAGTGTTCCGCAAAATGAGCGTAGAGGATAATATCGCATCTGTGCTGGAACTGACAAACAAAAGTCCGGAATATCAGAAAGAGAAGCTTGAGAGCCTTATAGCGGAGTTCAGACTGCAGAAGGTGAGAAAGAATCTCGGCGACCAGCTTTCGGGTGGCGAACGCCGAAGAACTGAGATTGCGAGATGTCTTGCCATAGACCCTAAGTTCATAATGCTGGACGAGCCTTTTGCCGGAGTCGACCCTATCGCTGTGGAAGATATCCAGCATATCGTGTGGAAACTGAAGGATAAGAATATAGGTATTCTGATTACTGACCATAACGTACAGGAAACTTTGAGTATAACCGACAGAGCTTATCTGCTGTTTGAAGGAAGGATTCTTTTCCAGGGTACTCCTGAGGAACTGGCCGAAAACAAAATCGTGCGTGAAAAGTACTTGAGTAATAGTTTTGTGCTCAGGAAAAAGGACTTTCAGATGCAGAATATACGTGAGTAATTCATACTCGCTACGGAGTGCTTGAAATTTTTTTTGTACTGACTTTTTGGTAGTTGCAAGATTAAACACTATTTTTGCACACCCCAAAAAGGTTTACACTTTTGAAAATAAGAATAATAATTAATATAAAACACTTAAGAAATGAATATTTCATTACAGAATGTAAGCAATGTAAGTGCTGTACTTACTGCGCAGATTGAAAAAGCAGATTATCAGGAAAAAGTTGAAAAAGCGTTGAAGACTCTTCGTCAGAGAATTAATATGCCGGGATTCCGTAAAGGTATGGTTCCAATGGGACTTATCAAGAAACAGTATGGTGTTTCAGTTCTTTTGGAAGAAGTTGATAAACTGTTGCAGGAAAAAGTTGGTGAATATATCCGCGAGAATAAAGTAAACATGTTGGGTACTCCACTTCCAAAGGAAAACAACGCTAACTTCGAAACTGACGAAAACTTCGAATTCTCTTTCGATATCGCTTTGGCTCCTGAATTCTCTATCGAATTGTCAAACAACGATACTGTAGATTACTATGATATTGACGTTACTGACGAAATGGTAGAACAGCAGGTTAATATGTACAGACAGCGTACTGCTAAATATGACAAGGTAGAAGACTATCAGGATAAGGATATGCTGAAAGGTCTTTTGGCTGAACTTGATGAAAACGGAAACACTAAAGAAGGTGGTGTTCAGGTAGAAGGTGCAGTTATGATGCCTTCATATATGAAGAATGACGACCAGAAAGCTATCTTCAACGGTGCTAAGGTAAACACTGTATTGGTGTTCAACCCATCTGTAGCTTTCGATAACAACGAAGCTGAACTTGCTTCTCTTCTGAAAGTTAAGAAAGAAGAAGTTGCTAACTACAAAGGTAACTTCAGCTTCCAGATTGAAGAAATCACTCGTATGATTCCGGGTGAATTGAACCAGGAATTGTTCGACCAGGTTCTTGGCGAAGGTAAAGCTTCTAACGAAGAAGAATTCCGTGCTCAGGTTAAGGAAAGCATCGCTACTCAGTTCGTAGCAGACAGCGACTATAAGTTCCTTATCGACTTGCGTACTTACACTATGGGTAAGGTTGGCAAATTGGAATTCGCTGACGATTTGATGAAACGTATCATGCTTGACAACAACAAGGAAAAAGGCGAAGAATACGTGAACGAAAACTACGACAAGAGCCTTGAAGAGCTTACATGGCACCTGATTAAGGAAAAACTCGTTGAAGCTAACGGTATCAAGATTGAGCAGGCTGACATCCAGAACATGGCTAAGGAAGCTACTCGCGCTCAGTTCGCTCAGTACGGTATGATTAACGTTCCTGAAGAGTTGCTTGAAAACTACTCTAAGGAAATGCTTAAGAAGCGTGAAAGCGTTGAAGCACTCGTAAACAGAGCAATCGAATCTAAGCTTGCAGCAGCTGTTAAGGGTCAGGTAACATTGAACCACAAAGCTGTATCTGTAGAAGATTTCAACAAAATGTTTCAGTAATAAAATTCCAGGCTGAAGTTAATTGCTGAGGCTTATTATAATGGAAGAGGCTTTTAACCGAGGCTTTTCTGGTTGGTGCAAGCTCTTGTCCTGTACTCGGAAAAGAAATGGCTAAAAGTCTCTTTCTGTGTTTTTTACAAGTAAAATAAATAAAATTATGAACGATTTCAGAAAATATGCAACCAAGCATTTGGGTATGAGTAGCATGGTGCTTGACGATGTTATCAAGTCACAGGCCGGATATCTGAATCCTTATATCCTTGAAGAAAGGCAGCTGAACGTAACTCAGCTCGACGTGTTCTCTCGTTTGATGATGGATCGTATTATCTTCCTTGGAACAGAGATAAATGATTACACTGCCAATACTTTGCAGGCTCAGTTGCTGTATCTTGATTCTATAGACTCAAGCAGAGATATCTCTATTTATATAAACTCTCCTGGTGGCTCGGTATATGCCGGACTGGGTATCTATGACACTATGCAGTTCATCAGCAGCGATGTAGCTACATTCTGTACAGGTCTTGCTGCATCTATGGCTGCCGTATTGCTCGTGGCAGGTCAGGAAGGCAAGCGTTCTGCACTGACACACTCGCGCGTGATGATTCATCAGCCTCTTGGCGGTGCTCAGGGACAGGCTTCTGATATCGAGATTACTGCACGCGAAATATTGAAGTTGAAGAAGGAACTGTACACTATCGTGGCAGAACATTCACATACTGATTTCGACAAGGTGTGGGCTGACTCGGACAGAGATTACTGGATGACTGCACAGGAGGCTAAGGAGTATGGTATAATCGACGAGGTTATGTCACGCAAGCCTTCTTTGTAAGCCTTGAAACTTACAAACAAACAACTAAGAACTAAATACTTATTGTCATTGGAAAATTCAAAAACAACAAGAAATAAGAACAGATGCAGCTTTTGCGGACGTACGGAGAACGAGGTCGGTTTTCTGATAACGGGAGTGAACGGTTGCATTTGTGACTCATGCGTGGAGCAGGCTCACGAGATAGTGAAGGAAGCCAATATGCATTCGCATGCCGGAAAGAGTGGAAACTTTCGTCTGGAGGAATTGCCTAAACCGACGGACATCAAGAACTTCCTCGACCAGTATGTAATAGGTCAGGATGATGCAAAGAGATATCTGTCAGTGGCTGTATATAATCATTATAAACGTCTTCTTCAGGTATCGGACAATAATGATGTGGAGATAGAGAAGTCCAATATCATTATGGTGGGTGGTACCGGTACGGGAAAGACGCTGCTGGCACGTACGATAGCTAAACTATTGAAAGTACCATTTACCATTGTCGATGCAACGGTTTTGACAGAAGCCGGATATGTGGGTGAGGATATTGAAAGCCTTCTTACACGTCTGCTTCAGGTAGCCGACTACAATGTGGAGGAAGCGGAACGCGGAATCGTGTTTATTGATGAGATAGACAAGATTGCGCGTAAGGGAGACAATCCTTCTATAACAAGAGATGTGAGCGGCGAAGGTGTTCAGCAGGGATTGCTCAAGCTGCTTGAAGGTTCTATTGTGAACGTTCCGCCACAGGGGGGAAGAAAGCATCCTGACCAGAAGATGATTCCTGTCAATACAAAGAATATCCTGTTCATCTGCGGAGGTGCATTCGAGGGTATCGAACGCAAGATTGCACAGCGTCTGAATACAAACGTAGTAGGATATAACTCTGTGAAGGAAGCTGTGAAGATAGACCGTAGCAACATGATGCAGTATATTGCTCCTCAGGATTTGAAGTCGTTCGGGCTTATACCTGAAATAATCGGACGTTTGCCTATATTGACATATTTGAATCCTCTTGACAGAAATGCATTGCGCAACATCCTGACTGAACCTAAGAACTCTATCATCAAGCAGTATATAAAGCTTTTGGAGATGGATGGAGTGAAACTTGTGTTCCAGCCTGAAGTATTGGAATATATAGTAGACAAGGCGGTCGAATACAAGCTTGGTGCACGCGGCCTTAGATCTATCGTGGAAACTATTATGATAGATGTGATGTATAATGTACCTTCAAGCAATGTCAGCGAATTTGTTGTTACGCTCGAATATGCTAAAGAACAGATGGAGAAGTCAAATATATCCCGTTTGCAGTCTGTTTAAATATTGAAAGAAAAAAAATGCATGTTTTGACGATTTTTTTTCTTCATTTATTTGCGTAATATTGAAAGTTGTTTATAACTTTGTTACATAAGAACTTTTCAGTATATCGTAAAATCATTTAATTCATAGAAAGCAATGGCGGAAAAAATCAATTTGGCAGAGCAGTTGAAGAAGTATTTCGGTTTTGATACTTTCAAAGGAAATCAGGAAGCTATAATAAGAAGTCTTCTTGAAGGTAATGATACTTTTGTATTGATGCCAACCGGGGGTGGAAAATCGCTGTGCTATCAGTTGCCTTCCCTGCTGATGGAAGGAACTGCTATCGTCATATCGCCGCTCATTGCACTTATGAAGAATCAGGTGGATGCTATGCGCAACTTTAGCGAAGAAGATGGAGTGGCTCATTTCATCAACTCTTCGTTGTCAAAGTCTGCTATAGACCAGGTAAAAGCCGATATATCGTCCGGCAAGACCAAATTGCTGTATGTGGCGCCGGAATCGCTTACTAAGGAAGAGAATGTGGATTTTCTGAAGCATGTGAAAATTTCATTCTATGCCATTGATGAGGCTCACTGTATTTCGGAGTGGGGACATGACTTCCGTCCTGAATATCGCAGAATCAGGCCTATCATAAACGAAATAGGAAAGGCTCCGGTGATTGCCCTGACAGCAACGGCTACTCCTAAGGTGAAGATGGATATCCAGAAGAACCTTGGAATGACTGAGGCTAATGAATTCAAATCATCATTTAACCGTCCTAACCTGTATTATGAGGTACGACCAAAGACCAATAATATCGACCGTGATATTATCAAGTTCATCAAGCAGAATTCTGAAAAATCGGGTATTATTTATTGCTTGAGCAGAAAGAAGGTTGAGGAACTGGCCGAGATACTTGTGGCAAACGATATAAAGGCGAGGGCTTATCACGCAGGAATGGATGCGGCTACACGAAATACCAATCAGGATGACTTCCTTAAAGAAAATATTGATGTCATCGTGGCCACTATAGCTTTCGGTATGGGTATTGACAAACCGGATGTGAGGTATGTGCTCCATTATGATATTCCAAAGAGTCTTGAAGGATATTATCAGGAAACCGGTCGTGCAGGAAGAGATGGTGGAGAGGGACAATGTATAGCATTCTACTCAAACAAGGATTTACAGAAACTGGAGAAGTTCATGCAGGGCAAACCTGTATCCGAACAGGAAATAGGCAAACAGTTGCTTCTTGAAACAGCTGCTTATGCGGAATCTTCTGTATGTAGAAGAAAAATTCTGTTGCATTATTTCGGTGAGGAATATACTGAAGAAAATTGTGGTAATTGTGATAACTGTTTAAATCCAAAAAAACAAGTGGAGGCTCAGGAATTATTGTGTGCAGTGATTGAAGTAATCGTTGCTGTTAAAGAAAATTTCAAACAAGATTATATTATTGATGTTTTGCTTGGTAAAGAAACATCTGAAGTGCTGGCTCATAAACATGATGAACTCGAAGTGTTCGGCTCTGGTATGGGTGAAGAAGAACGCTTATGGAACTCCGTGATACGTCAGGCTCTCATTGCAGGATATCTTGCTAAGGATGTGGAAAACTACGGCTTGCTGAAAGTTACGCCGAGCGGACATAAGTTCCTTAAGAATCCTAAATCATTCAAGATAGTAGAAGATACTGATTTTGATGAAGACGAAGTTGAAGAAACACCTATGAGGGGTGGAGCGGCTTGTGCTGTTGACCCGGTGCTGTATTCCATGCTTAAGGATTTGCGTAAGAAAATGTCTAAAAAACTGGATGTACCACCATATGTGATATTTCAGGACCCTTCTCTTGAAGCTATGGCAACCATATATCCTGTCACTCTCGAAGAGTTGCAGAATATACCGGGTGTAGGTGCCGGAAAAGCCAAACGATACGGTCAGGAGTTCTGCGACTTGATTAAGACTCACTGCGAAGAGAATGAAATAGACAGACCTGAAGACTTGAGGGTGCGTACTGTGGCAAACAAGTCAAAACTGAAGGTTTCCATAATTCAGAGTATTGACCGCAAGGTGGCACTTGATGATATCGCTGTAGCAAAGGGTATTGATTTCCAGGAACTGCTTGATGAAGTCGAGGCTATAGTTTATTCGGGTACTAAACTGAATATCGATTATTTCCTTGACGAGATTATGGATGAAGACCATATGCTCGACATATACGACTATTTCAAGGAGTCTGAAACAGACGATATAGAAGATGCTATGGATGAGCTTGGTGATGACTATACTGAGGAAGAAATAAGACTCGTAAGAATCAAGTTCATTTCGGAAATGGCAAATTAATTATTATGATATTTATGAACTTCGTCATGCCGTGGGTATGACGAAGTCTTTTTATATAGCTATAAAAAATATGTTAATGTATAGGCGTGTATTTATAATAATTCGTGTAAAAATCGTATATTTGCACGCAATAATAATCAAAAGCATAAAGCCCTATGTCATTTATTGCAGATAAAGTTGTTATGGATGGATTGACTTACGATGATGTTTTGTTAATCCCTGCCTATTCTGAAGTATTACCAAAAACAGTCGAACTTACGACTAAGTTCTCAAGAAACATCGAGTTGAAAATCCCTTTTGTAACTGCTGCCATGGATACAGTTACAGAATCTCAGATGGCTATCGCAATTGCCAGAGAGGGAGGTATCGGTGTAATCCACAAAAACATGTCTATTGCTGAGCAGGCTCGTCAGGTTGCAACAGTGAAACGTGCTGAAAACGGTATGATTTCAAATCCTGTTACTATCAACAGAGATGCAAAGGTGAAGGATGCTTTGAATATCATGGCTGAATATAAAATCGGTGGTATTCCTGTAGTGGACAATGAGAATTATCTTGTAGGTATCGTTACTAACCGTGACCTTCGTTTCGAGAAGGATATGGACAAACAGATACAGGAAGTGATGACTTCTGAAAATATCATCACTACAAAGCAGTCAACTGATATGGAAACTGCAGCTCATATTCTTCAGGAAAACAAGATTGAAAAACTTCCTGTAGTTGATGAGAAAGGTAAACTGATAGGTCTTATAACATACAAGGATATTACAAAGGCTAAAGATAAACCTATGGCTTGTAAGGATGCTCAAGGCCGTTTGCGTGTTGCTGCCGGTGTAGGAGTGACAGCAGATACTCTTGAACGTATGGAAGCGTTGGTTAATGCCGGAGCAGATGCTATTGTTATCGATACTGCACACGGACATTCTAAATATGTAATCGAAAAACTTAAAGAAGCTAAGAAACGTTTCCCTAACGTGGATATCGTTGTAGGTAACGTTGCAACAGGTGCTGCTGCCAAGGCTTTGGTTGAAGCCGGTGCAGATGCTGTTAAGGTAGGTATCGGTCCGGGTTCTATCTGTACAACACGTGTTGTAGCCGGTGTAGGTGTTCCTCAGCTTTCTGCTGTTTATGATGTAGCAAAGGCATTGGAAGGTACAGGTGTTCCTTTGATTGCTGACGGTGGATTGCGTTACTCAGGTGACGTAGTTAAGGCATTGGCTGCAGGTGGTTACAGCGTAATGATTGGTTCTTTGGTTGCCGGTACAGAAGAAGCTCCGGGTGATACTATCATATTTAACGGACGTAAGTTCAAGTCTTATCGTGGTATGGGTTCTTTGGAAGCTATGGAAAATGGTTCTAAAGACCGTTACTTCCAGAGCACAACTACAGACGTTAAGAAACTTGTTCCGGAAGGTATTGCTGCACGTGTTCCTTACAAGGGTACTCTTTATGAAGTAATCTACCAGTTGGTTGGTGGTTTGCGTGCCGGTATGGGATATTGCGGTGCACACAATATTATGGAACTTCACAATGCGAAGTTTACTCGCATCACAAATGCAGGTGTACTTGAAAGTCATCCGCACGATGTGGCTATTACAAGTGAAGCTCCTAACTATAGCCGTCCTCAATAATATAAATAAATATTAGTGTTGGCATGGATTGTATATAATGCGTTTGCGCTTATGTATGGTCCATGCTTTTTTGTTTTGATATGGTAAGACCCGTTTTGATTTGCTTTTTGTTTCTTCTTCAATGTATAGACTTATATTCCGGTGGAATTTCTGAAGCGGAAGATAAGGTTTTGTTAAGGATTGGAGGAGAAAATATATATTTGTCGGAGTTCAATGCTATGTATGACAATGTGCCTACTTTCAGAGATTGTTCCAGAAGTGAGTATTTTTATTATTTCCTCACATATAAGTTGAAGGTTTATGACGCTGAAAGATTGGGGCTGGATTCAGTTTCTGACGTTGAAAAGATGAGAGTGAATATTAAAACGGAACTTTTGCATCCGGATTCGTATGGAAATGATGAAAAGCAAGTGAGACTTTTGACATATAGAGAACGTCAGGATGAGGAATTGGACAATGGCATTGCGGTGATGAAAGATATTTGTTCTAAGCTTGAAACGGGAGTAAAGGTTGATGATATATGTCGAAATTTGTCCGATAGCAGATTCTCCTGCATTTCTGTTACTGATGAAACTTTTTTGTTGAATGAGATAAAAGAAGAGCTTGGGAAAATAATAGGAACAGGACATTCATTGCCGTTCGTTTCTCCGGAGGGAGTTCATGTGGTGGTGAAATGTATTCCTGAAGTGAAAAAGTTCAGATGGAAGGATAAGGCGGACGATGCTTTGCTCGCTGCAGCATGGGACAAGTTTTATTCGGATAATATGCAGAATTATTCTGAAGATGATTTGAAAGTTTTTTTCAAGGCCAACAGAAAACGCTACAGATGGGAATTGCCTCATTACAAAGGAGCGGTCATTCATTGCAAAAGCAGAAAATATGCCAGGAAGATAAAGAAGGAGCTCCGAAGATATCCTCTGGACGAATGGAGTGACATTCTTTCAGGTATTGGGAAAAAGGATTCCAGGTATGATGCTGTCATGCAAACCGGACTTTTCTGCATAGGTGAAAACGAGTATATAGACAAGCTTGCTTTTAAATGTGGAAACTGTAAGCCGGTTGACGGTTATCCCTATTCCTTCGTCGTTGGCAGGTGTCTTGATTATATGCCTGACAGTTATAAAGATGTTTACGACATAGTGGTGCAGGATTATATTTTGAAACGTAAAGAGCTGTATTTTGAACGTCTTGAACGTGAATTTAGGGTAGAAAAGTATATAGACGTTTTAAAAACCGTTAATTCTGATGGAAGTAATTGATTTATACAGTATCTTCGTTCACTGATTTATAGAAAGATGCGTAATACATGTATTTATACTCTTGTTTGTCTTCTTTTGCAGCTGTCATACGGTTGCACTGAAACTGTAGACCATAGGGGAAAGACTCCTTTGGTTCAGGTTGGCAAGAATTTTCTGTATAAAGAAGATGTTGTTTCTGCTATTCCTCCCGGAGTGTCATTGAAGGATAGTGCACATATGGCAGACAGGTATATCAAAAACTGGATTGATGATGCTCTCCTATATATTAAGGCTGAAGGAAATATACCTGATAATGCTGAAATAGATGAATTGGTCAGGGATTACAGAAAGACGTTGATAACTCATTCTTATATAGAGCAGATAGTCAGTCAGGAAGTGGAAGGCAATATATCGGATAGTGAGATTGAGGAATATTATAACAGTAACAAGGAGATATTCATAGCCAGAGAACCGTATATAAAGGGATTGTATATAAAAGTTCCGAAATCGGCTTCAGGTATATCGCAAGTAAGACACTGGTATAAGGATTCGTCGGAACGTGCTGTTGATAATCTTGAGAAGTATGGTTTGCGTAATGCTGTGGATTATGAATATTTCTACGACAGATGGAGGTCACTGAACGAGATGTTATTGCGTTTGCCGGTAAAGGATGTCGAAAAAGGACGTATCAAGAAGGAGAAGAATATAGAGTTGAGTGATTCGGCATTTCATTACTTCCTTCATGTGAAAGAATTTATTGATGAAGGTGAAATCCTGCCGTTGGAATATGCCGGTAAGGAAATTAAAGAGATACTAATGAATAAAAAGAGGGTAGAGTTTATTACAAGAATGAAAGAAGACTTGTATAACGAGGCCTCTGAAAACAATGATATAAAATATTTTAATGGCTCAAATGAATAAATTAAGTGTCAAAAAAGTAAGTTTACTCCTGCTCTTTATGTTGGTGGGATTAACAGTTAAAGCCCAGGACAATGTTATTGACGAGGTCGTTTGGGTAGTTGGTGATGAGGCAATTCTTAAATCGGACGTAGAGAATGAACGTCTGAATGCTCAATATGAGGGAAGGCGTTTCGACGGTGACCCTTATTGTGTTATCCCTGAAGAACTGGCAGTGCAGAAACTCTTCCTGCATCAGGCAGAAATAGACAGTATTGAAGTGTCTGAACAGGAAGTAATCCAGAAGGTAGAACAGCAGACTGCATGGCTCATCGAACAGATTGGTTCGAAAGAAAAGATGGAGGAATACTATAACAAGACATCTACTCAGATACGCGAGATGTTGAGAGAGAATATCCGAAACGGACTCATTGTTCAGCAGATGCAGCGTGAGTTGGTGGGTGATATCAAACTTACTCCTGCCGAGGTGAGAAACTATTTCAAGAATCTGCCTCCTGACAGTATTCCGAGTATTCCTACACAGGTGGAAGTGCAGATAATAACCCGCGAACCTAAGATAAAGGAAGAGGAGATAGAACGTGTAAAGAAAACATTGCGTGAGTTTACCGACCGTATTTATAAAGGCGAATCTTTCTCAATGTTGGCACGATTCTATTCTGAAGACCCGGGTTCCGCACGTAGAGGTGGTGAATATGGATTTACCGGTAGAGGAGAGCTGACACCAGAGTTTGCGAATGTGATATTCAATATGACTGACCCTAAGAAGATTTCAAAAGTTTTTGAAACAGAATACGGTTATCATATTGCACAGCTGATAGAAAAACGTGGTGACCGTGTAAGTTACCGTCATATATTGATGAAACCGAAAGTGGACGAGGCGGAAATAGAAGAAGCCTTGAACAAACTTGACACTTTGGCAAATGATATAAGAAAAGGTAAGGTAACATTCGATGAGGCTGCAACATGGGTTTCACAGGATAAGGACACTAAAAACAACCACGGTTTACTTGCCAATCCGCAGACAGGAACTTCACGTTTTGAAATGCAGCATCTGGCCGGAATGGTATCACAGGAAGTGGCCAAAGTGGTAGAAGGGATGCAGATAGGCGAAATTTCGAAACCATTTACAATGATAAACTCTAAAGGTAAGGAAGTTTGTGCCATTGTAAAACTGAAGAACAGAATTGATGCACATAAGGCTACAATTACTGAAGACTACCAAAGACTGAAGAGCATGGTGACTGCAAAACGAAGCGAAGAGAAAATTCAGGAGTGGATAGTTGAAAAACAGAAGACTACATATGTTCGCATAAATCCAAATTGGAGAAACTGCGATTTCAAATATCCGGGATGGATTAAAAAATGATGAATTTACATTATTGCCGAAAAAGACAGAATGTTTGATATAAAGAAGAAAATAATGTTATTTGGCGGGCAGAGAGTACTGGTGTTATGTGCTCTCTGCCTGTTGGGCTTTTGCCTGACAGCTGCCAATATGCAGGACGGAAGGACACAGCCGAAACAGAAAAGCAAGGTGTATCTGTTGCGTGCCGACAAACTGAAGAAAGATGCACAGCATCCTGATGCTCAGATAGTAGTCGGTAATGTGGTTTTCCGTCATGACAGTGTGTATATGTATTGCGACAGCGCATATTATTATGACAAGATAAATTCGTTCGAGGCGTTCAGCAATGTGCGAATGGAGCAGGGAGATACACTGTTCCTGTATGGCGACAGGCTGTATTATTATGGTCTGACCCAGATTGCCCAGATGAGAATGAACGTTAGAATGGAAAACAGGACCACGACATTGCTTACTGATAGTCTGAACTACGACCGGGTGTTTAATTTGGGCTATTTCTTCGATGGTGGAACTATGATGGACGACCAGAATGTGCTGACATCCGAATGGGGAGAATACAGTCCTTCTACCAAACTGTCTGTTTTCTATTACAATGTGAAGTTAGAAAACCCTCAGTTTACGATGTTGTCCGATACGCTTAAGTACAGCACACTGACCAAGGTGGCAAATATTGTAGGACCTTCGGATATTTACAGCGACGACAATTATATTTATTCGGAATCAGGATATTATAATACCCAGACCGGTAAGGCGGATTTGTATCAGCGTTCGGTACTGACAAGCGATAACAGACAGCTTACAGGCGACTCTTTGTTCTATGACAGAAATACGGGAGTGGGAGAGGCTTTCTCGAACATTGTCATGACTGATACTGTTAATAAGAATATGATGCTGGGTGACTATGGATACTACAATGAGAAGCTGAAAAATGCTTTCGTGACAAAGAATGCGGTAGCTATAGACTATTCTCAGGGTGACAGTCTTTTCCTTCATGCCGATACGCTCAGTATGAATACTTTCCATCTTGACACAGACTCCATGTATCGTGAAGTCAGAGCATATCATAAGGTTAGATTCTACAGAACTGATGTTCAGGGAGTGGCAGACTCGCTTGTCTTTTCATCGAAGGACTCATGCCTGATTATGTATAAAGACCCTATTCTATGGAATGAAAACCAGCAGTTGCTTGGCGAACAGATTAATATTTACATGAACGACAGTACTATAGACTGGGCGCATATCATCAATCAGGCTCTTTCCGTAGAGCAGATACCTGTAGATACTACTTTGTTCAATCAGATTTCTGGAAAGGAGATAAAGGCATATTTCGAAGACGGACTGATGGAAAAAGTGGAAGTTATAGGTTCTGTCAGATTGGTATATTATCCAATGGATTCCGACAGTCTGCTTATCGGTATGAACGTTTCTGAAACAAGTCAGCTTGACATATATCTGGAGAATCAGCAGCTCGAACGGATGGTGATGAGTCCGAAATCAAACGGAACTCTTTATCCTATGTCGCAGATACCTCAGGAGAAGAGTCATCTTGATAATTTTGTATGGTTTGACTATATTCGTCCTTTGAACAAGAAGGATATATTTATATGGAGAGGCAAGAAAGTTGAAGACCAGCTCAAGAAGAATGTGCGCGGACCTATCGAATTGCCGAACCAGCATTTGTTTAACGATAAATAGATAATGTTATGGGAATGTTTACAATGAGAAAACCGAGACCGTATCACCATGAGTATATCTATGTGGACGAGCGTAAGGAGAAACTGCAGAAGATAGAGGAAACTGCAAAACGTGAACTCGGCATGTTGCCGCCTAAGGAATTCTCTCCTGAAGACATCAGAGGAAAGTTTGTAGAAGGAACTACATATCTGAAACGTCGTAAGGAAAGTGGCAGAAAACCGTTAAGCTATGCTACTCTGTTTATTGCCATATTGATTCTGTTGTATATTCTTCATTATCTTATTACCGGTAGTTTTACTTTTTGATTTAATAGAGGAGAAACATAATTTATGAGCGATATAATCCGTTTGTTGCCCGATTCCGTAGCCAATCAGATAGCTGCGGGAGAGGTGATACAGAGGCCGGCTTCCGTCATAAAGGAATTGGTGGAGAATGCCATAGATGCCGGTGCCGGACATATTGATGTGTCTGTGACAGATGCCGGAAAGACCTGCATCCAGGTGATAGACAATGGTAAAGGTATGTCGGAAACAGATGCACGTTTGGCTTTCGAACGTCATGCCACTTCAAAGATACGCGAAGCTTCGGATTTGTTCGCTCTACGGACGATGGGATTCCGTGGAGAGGCATTGGCATCCATAGCGGCAGTGGCGGAAGTGGAATTGCGTACAAAGCAGCGCGGCGAAGAACTCGGTACGTCTATTGTCATAGCCGGTTCCAAGGTGGAGAAGCAGGAGCCGGTGGCATGTCCTGAAGGCAGTAACTTCATTGTCCGCAACCTGTTTTTCAATGTCCCTGCACGAAGGAAGTTCCTAAAGTCAAACCAGACGGAGCTGAGCAATATAATCTCTGAATTCGAAAGGATAGCTCTTGTAAATCCTGAAGTATCATTCACATTCCATCACAACGGAACCGAAATACTGAATCTGCCGGCTATACAGTTGAGGCAGCGCATAATGGGTGTGTTCGGCAAGAAACTGAACCAGGATTTGCTGTCGCTTGATATTGACACTACGATGGTGAAGATTCACGGTTTCATCGGCAAACCTGAAACTGCAAGAAAGAAAGGCGCACGCCAGTTTTTCTTTGTGAATGGCAGATATATGCGTCATCCTTATTTCCATAAGGCTGTAGCCGATGCGTACGAACATCTTATCCCTACAGGTGAGCAGGTTTCGTATTTTATATACTTTGATGTCGACCCGGCAAATATTGACGTAAACATACATCCTACCAAGACTGAGATTAAGTTTGAGAATGAACAGGCCATATGGCAGATTTTGTCGGCGGCGGTAAAAGAAACATTAGGCCGTTTCAATGCCGTTCCGTCAATAGATTTCGATACGGAGGGAATGCCTGATATTCCGGCTATAGATATGGCCGGCTCTTTTGGAGGAGGCATTCCGGCTACATCATATGACCCTTCGTATAACCCTTTCAACCAGTCGGCATCAGTAGTGCCGCCATCGTCTTACTCGTCTGCCGGAAGGAAAAAGACCGAGTGGGAACCTTTCTACCAGGGATTGGAAAAAAGTTCAAGACCTGCGGAAGACGATATTTCCGTATTTCCTGATGACACTGTTTTCGCTGACAAATATCAGGAAACAGAAGATACGGCCGAGCCTACAATTTACAATGAACATCCCGATGCAGTAGTGGCGGAAAAGTCCACACAGCATTATCAGTATAAAGGAACATACATTCTTACTTCCGTAAAGTCCGGGCTGATGATTATAGACCAGCACAGGGCACACGTCAGAATTCTCTATGACAAGTATATGGAGCAGATACAGAAGCACGTCGGGCTGTCACAGCGTATGCTCTTCCCAGATATGATACATTTCTCTCCTTCCGAGGTTCCTGTTCTTGAGGAAATAATGGAAGATTTGTCATCATTGGGCTTCGAACTCAGTCCTTTGGGTGGAGGCACTTATTCAATAAACGGAGTGCCTGCCGATATTGAAGGGTTGAATCCGGAAACTCTTATAACCAATATAGTTCATTCTGCCATCGAAAAAGGATGCAAGGTGAAGGAAGATGTGCAGAGCATGATAGCCCTCTCCATGGCGCGTGCATCAGCCATAGTTGCCGGACAGGTACTTTCAAATGATGAGATGAATGCGCTGGTTGACGGTCTGTTCTCTGTTTCGGCACCGAATTATACTCCCGACGGAAAGACCGTTCTTGCCATGATGAACGATGATGATATAGAGAAACTTTTCAGATAAGGCCCTACGTTTTTTGCTGCTGACAGTAGTGGGCAGAGCTGCCGACTATAGTGGGCAGCATTGCCGACCATAGTCAGCACCACTGCCGACTATAGTCAGCACCAAAAAATAACGGGGCGTTTCAGTGTTTGTTTAATGATTTTAAGACCTAAATATGAGATTTGTTTTATTGTTTTCCATACTCTTAAGCCTGTCTGTCAATGCTCAGGACATCAACTCAGTGTTTATATCAATGCCAGATTCCCTTTCTCCGTTACTGACCAAGGTCAATCGTCAGGACTTTGCCGATTTTCTTTCGTCGGGAATGAAGGCGGTTGTGAAGAACCGGTTTGAGGGAAAGTCGGAAATGCTGAAACTCACCGATACTTATCTGAAGCTAAAGACTACTTCGTCATCTTCGGAAGAGATGAAACTTCTTCCGCTGAATGATTCCGTAAATGTAGTTTGCGTGGTAAAGACATATGCCGGACCGGCCGAAGACAGTAGTGTTTCATTCTATTCTACAGACTGGAAAAAATTACCTTTGAGGAATTTTATATCTTTGCCGGAGCATGAAGACTTCTATAAACCTTCTGCCGACAGTGTAAGTGTAGTGACGAAAGAAGATTTCGCGTCTGAGATGTACATGATGAAAGCCGAACTGTCTGATAAAGACAACACTATAGTGTTTAAGTGTACTTCGGCAGAAACAATGGGTAAGGAAAGTGCCGAACAGGTGAAACCATATACTTTGGATTCTTTGAGGTATAATTGGAAAAATGGAAAGTTTGTAAAGGAATAGTAACATCTGTGCGGACTTAAAACATGTTGTCCAACATAAAACACACTGTTTTAAGTGTATAGTGTATGAAAATACTTAAAAAATACTTAATCCGGTTTGCCTTCCTCCTCAAAAAAACTTATCTTTACGATGATTTTTTGAAAACCTTTTTTAGTTTTGAATTGTTACGTTTAAGGAATTCCATTTAAAACAAGTAATTTTCTTATACGCACAGATAAAATATTTACGACAAAAAATGCTTATTAAAATTCTTAGAACATTATCGGTTGCAGCTTTAGCTTTGGTGTCTGTCAATACTTCGGCACAGGATTTATTGGCCAAGCAGGCACCTATAGACAGGAAGCTGAAGTCTGTAGACTCTTTAGCTTTGGTACGTCAGATTGAAACAGAACAGGCATTTTATCCGGCTTATTCATTATATCCGGAATGGAGCAATGCAAGGGTGCATGCCTACGGTAACAATGTGACAGTGCCTGATACTTTCAGAATAGACCTGACAGGTTTCTGTATGCCAACTCCACATACAAAGATTACTTCAAAGTGCGGCCCTCGCTGGAGACGTATGCACAACGGTCTTGATATCAAGGTTTATATTGGTGACACAATACGTGCGGCATTCAGCGGAAGAGTGAGAATCGTGAGATACGAACGCTCTGGTTACGGTAAATATGTGGTAATTCGCCATGACAACGGGCTGGAAACTATCTACGGACATCTTTCAAAACAGTTAGTCAAGGAAGACCAGTTCGTAAAGGCAGGCGAGATTATCGGTCTTGGCGGAAATACGGGACGTTCTACCGGTTCGCATCTGCATTTCGAAACAAGATTGCTCGGTCAGGTAATCAATCCTGAATTCCTGTTCGACTTTCCAAAGCAGGATATAGTGGCCGACAGCTATCTGTTCATCAAGGGAGCAAATATGTATAACTATCAGCGTACACGTGCTTTGGCTGCACTCAAGAACGGCGACATGAAGAAGGTTACTGCTGCTGCCAATTCCATACGCTATCACAAAATCAAGAGTGGCGACACTTTGGGCTCAATATCAAGAAAATATCACGTATCTATTGACAAGCTGTGTAGCTTGAACGGTATAAAACGCACAACTGTTCTCCGAATCGGACAGGTATTGCGTTGCTCATAATTCTGTATAATACTTTAATATAGAATCTTATTTGACGTTTATATGATTAAAAAAGGTGGATTGCAAAAGCATTTCCACCTTTTTTATTATGCGTTTATACGAAAAAATAAGTAACTTTGCCACATATTCATTAGGTTTATGAAAGATACTAAACAACAGTTTGAACACGTTATAGAAATATGTCGTAGCCTTTACGAGAAGAAATTGCATGATTACGGCGCAGCGTGGCGCATCATGCGTCCGTCGTCTGTAACAGACCAGATATTCATAAAGGCTAACCGCATCCGCAGTATAGAAGTAAAGGGAGTAGCCCTTATCGACGAAGGAATCCGTTCGGAATTCATTGCAATAGTAAACTATGGTATTATAGGTCTGATTCAGCTCGAATTAGGATTTGCCGAAACTGATGATATGAGTGTGGAATGTGCACTCGAGATGTATGACAAATACGCCAAGAAGGCGCTGGAACTCATGTTGGCAAAGAATCATGACTATGGTGAGGCATGGCGAAGCATGCGTATATCGTCATATACAGACCTCATTCTGATGAAAATATACAGAACCAAGCAGATAGAGTCGCTTGGCGGCGAGACTTTGGTTTCCGAAGGTGTGGATGCCAACTATATGGACATGATAAACTATTCTGTATTCGGACTAATAAAACTTGAATTTGGAGAATAAGTATATACATAGAGCTGTTTATGCAGGTGTAAATGTCTGTCGTTTCCTTTTGGCTATAGTATTCCTGTTTTCAGGATTTATCAAGGCCAATGACCCTATGGGCACAGTGTATAAGGTGCAGGATTATTTCGAAGCGTGGGGAATGGCAGGATGGAATTCCGGTTTTGTGCCATATCTTATAGCCTGGATAATGGCTATAGTGGAATTTACGTTAGGTTCATATCTTCTTTTCGGTATACGTCGCAGATTGGCATCTGTTTCATGCCTTCTTTTCATGTTGGTTATGACTCCGCTGACATTGTGGCTTGCCGTTGCGAATCCTATCTCGGATTGCGGATGTTTCGGTGATGCGGTACATCTGTCTAATTGGGATACTTTCTGGAAAAATGTAGTGCTTCTGTTGGCTTCAATAGTGGTTTTCTTCCGTAATAGGAGTATATTCAAGTTGGTGACAGACAAGATGGACTGGCTCGTGGCAATGTATAGCACAGTGTTTATTTTTCTGTTCACTTACTTTACATTGAGTCATCTGCCGGTTTTCGACTTCCGTCCGTATCGCATTGGTGCAGATATCAAGGCAGGTATGGAAATACCCGAAGGAGTTAAACTTCCGGTGTACGAAACTATTTTCACATATCAGAAAGATGGTGTACAGAAGGAGTTTACCATAGATAATTTCCCTACAGATTCCACCTGGAAGTTTGTGGAATCGAAAACGGTGCTCAAGGAAAAAGGTTATGAGCCGCCTATCAAGGATTTTGTGGTAGTGTCGAATGACGATGGTTTTGATATTACAGATGAGATTCTGAACAGCGATTATGCTTTCCTCCTTGTTTCGCCATGGTTGGAAAATGCCGATGACAGCTCCATGGACCTCATAAACGAGATTTACGATTATTCCTTGGATCACGGCTATAAGTTCTATTGCGTTACAGCATCGTCTGATGAGGCTATTGCAAGATGGCAGGATTATACCGGAGCTGAGTATCCTTTTGCGACGATGGACGAGATAACGCTGAAAACCATAATACGTTCAAATCCGGGACTTGTGTTGCTCAAGGATGGGGTAGTGATAAGGAAGTGGAGTAATTTCTCTTTCCCGGATGAGTATCAGTTGTCCGGTCCGCTTGACAAGCTTCCTATAGGACAATTGGATGGAAATACATTCTGGGAAAAGGTGACGGAAATGCTGGTATGGTTCTTCGGACCATTGATTCTGTTTATTTTTATAGATTTGCTTTGGCTGAGTATCCGTAGAAGAAAAAAGGTGATACCGGTTTCGAAGCACAATAATAACGAGAAGAAAAATTGATTATAACCTTTTATATTTAACAAATTAATTATTTCAAACAAGATGAGAAAAAACATTGTAGCAGGTAACTGGAAAATGAACAAGAACCTGCAAGAAGGTATTGCTTTGGCAAAAGAATTGAATGAAGCTTTGACAGCTGACAAACCAAACTGCGACGTAGTAATCTGTACTCCGTTCATTCACTTGGCTTCTGTAACTCCTATCGTTGACAGCGCAATCATCGGCGTAGGTGCAGAAAACTGTGCAGACAAAGTTTCTGGTGCATATACAGGTGAAGTTTCTGCTGAAATGGTAGCTTCTACAGGTGCTCAGTACGTTATCCTTGGTCACTCTGAACGTCGTGCTTACTATCACGAAACAGTAGAAATCCTTGAAGAAAAGGTTAAACTTGCTTTGGCTAACAACTTGAAGCCAATCTTCTGTATTGGTGAAGTTCTTGAAGAACGCGAAGCTAACAAGCAGAATGAAGTGGTAGAAGCTCAGTTGGCTTCAGTATTCTCTTTGTCAGCTGAAGATTTCGGCAAAGTAATCTTGGCTTACGAACCGGTTTGGGCTATCGGTACAGGTAAGACTGCTACTCCTGAACAGGCTCAGGAAATCCACGCTCACATCCGTTCTTTGGTTGCTGCTAAATACGGTAAGGAAGTAGCTGAAAACACTTCTATCCTTTACGGTGGTAGCTGCAAGCCTTCTAACGCTAAGGAATTGTTCGCTAATCCTGATGTTGACGGTGGTCTTATCGGTGGAGCTGCATTGAAAGTTGCTGACTTCAAGGGTATCATCGACGCATTCAAATAATTTATTTTGCAGACGTGAAAAGTCTGTAGTGTAATATTATGACAGTATTCCGGGCGCTACCGTCCGGTATACTGTCTTTAAAAATTTAATAAAACCGGTATGATGAAATATCTTTTATCTTTAATCTTTACTGTTTCTTCGGGCGTGGCTTTTGCGCAGAGCAATATAGTGGAAAGTCTGCAGACCAATGTTCCCGGACAGGGTAAAGTAACAGTGCATCAGGATGCGCAAATAACCGAAATGATAGGCAAACGCTTTGTCAGAACTGGAGCTTCGGAAGCACAGAGAGTGATAAAGACGCGCGGTTACCGTGTGCAGGTCTATGCTGGTAATAACTCCCGACAGGCCAGAGATGAGGCAAACTCTGTAGCTGAAAAGGTAAAGGAAAAATTCCCGGATATGCCGGTATATACTTTCTTTCAGCCTCCACGCTGGCTATGCAGGGTAGGCGATTATAAGAGTATTGAAGAAGCACATGTTGCAATGAGGCAACTGAAGGCTGCTGGAAGTTTTAAAGAAGTGGCGATAGTGCGTGAACAGATAAATATTCCGATAGAATAATGATGATGACAACTGATATGATAAACTGGCCTGAAGAGAAGGTTCAGAAACTGATGGGACACTACAAGGAGATTCTGTCATTGTTGGGTGAAGATCCTGAACGTGAGGGCCTTTTGAAAACACCGGAGCGTGTGGCAAAGGCTATGCTTACTCTCACCAGAGGATATGACATGGACCCGAAGGCTGTGCTTAATGCTGCTAAATTCCAGGAGGAATACAGTCAGATGGTTATTGTGAAGGATATTGATTTCTTCTCTTTGTGCGAACATCACATGCTTCCGTTCTACGGAAAGGCTCATGTGGCGTATATTCCTAACGGGTATATAACAGGATTGAGCAAGATAGCGCGTGTGGTTGATATCTTTTCACACCGCTTGCAGGTACAGGAACGAATGACTCTGCAGATAAAGGAATGCATTCAGGAAACATTGAATCCGCTTGGAGTGATGGTTGTAGTTGAGGCTAAGCATATGTGTATGCAGATGCGTGGTGTAGAGAAACAGAACTCGATAACCACTACATCCGATTTCACAGGGGCTTTCAATCAGGCAAAGACTCGTGAGGAGTTCATGAATCTTATACGGAACAACCGTTAATACAGGCTTGTAGTACGGTCACCGGCATCTTTCAGAATCATATTCTGGGTTTCGGTCAAATCTTTGAAATGTGCCATTATCTCTGCACACTTCTCAGGATTTGAGGCCACGGCCGGGTCGTTCAGAGCTTGAAGGGTATGTTTCATCTCTTCTTTTAGAATAGATATCTTAAAATCCAGCAGCAGGCGGGGAACGAGTTCATAAAGACGTTCTTCGTCTGTTATTATTTTCTGCCCTTTTGAGTGGTAGTTGCTCAGCTGGTATCTGTCGCTCGACATGTCGGCTGCCACTTTACTTATCTCCGGGTCAGGGTTTGAAAGGAAATATCTTTCGGCCACAAAATTCTCATTGTGTACGTTTTCTTCCGCTTCCTTCAGTATTTTTCTGTGTATAGGGTTGTGGAACTGTATATCGTCAACTCTCAGATTATACGCTATATACTCTGTTACTGTAAAAGGCTGTTCGTTACCTTCTTCGTCCTCTACACAGCACACTACTTTCTCTCCATATCTGATAATCATCTTTACAAGACTTTCTTCCTGCTTGTAGAAAACCTTGTTTTCGTTTCCCTGAGCCGGAATATATGATGAGTATGTGTCAACCGGTGATACCGCTTCCGGCAGTAACTCCGGTGGAGGTATATTGCCTTCCGGCGGAAGGACAGGAGTGTCGATTGGTGCAGTATCAGGATTGCTCACAGGCGGAATCGTATTCACAGCACTGTTATTGTCGGTACCGTTGATGCCAATCTGCTGCTCTCCTTGTTGTGAGGGGGCGTTAGCTTGTTGTCTTTTGCTGTATTCTTCCCTCTGCCTTTTTCTCTCTTCTTCTTTCTCCTTGTTTTCAACAGCCTGTTCAATAAGTTTGGCGGTAGCTTCAACTAAGATTTTCTCGTCCATCTTAAGCAGCTGGCTGCACTCCCTGATATATACAGAACGGACTATGCTGTCGGGTATGACAGATATGCTTTTTACGATGCTTGAAATAAGCTCAGCTCTTTTGATTGGGTCTTTGCCGGCCTCGTCCATAAGCAGGTTGGTTTTGAAACGGATAAAATCAACCTCATTGTTATTGATATAAGCCTGGTACTCTGTAGCGTTATGCTTTCTGGCAAAGCTGTCAGGGTCCTCACCGTCGGGAAGCAGACATACCTTTATATTCATTCCTTCTTCCAAAAGCATGTCGATACCGCGGATACTGGCTTTTATACCTGCACCGTCGCCATCGTATAACACTGTGATGTTGCTCGTAAATCTGTGAATAAGCCTTATCTGGTCCGATGTAAGTGCCGTACCGGATGATGCCACTACGTTCTCAATACCGCTCTGGTGCATTGAGATAACGTCGGTATAACCTTCTACAAGGAAACATCTGTCCTGGCGGATTATAGACTGTTTGGCAAAGTATATACCGTACAGTTCCTTACTCTTATGATAGATTTCTGATTCAGGAGAGTTGACGTACTTCATCTGTACGTTCTTCGTTGCCGCGCTGAGTACACGGCCGCCGAAAGCAACAACTTTTCCTGTGATATTATGAACAGGGAAAATCACACGTCCCCAGAAACGGTCGCGTATGGTTTTTCCGTCGTCCTTCATGTAGCACAGTCCTGTTTTGAGCAGCAGTTCCTGTTTGTAGCCTTTTTGTACAGCAGTTCTTGCCAGTGCATCTTTTGATTCGGTGCAATAGCCGAGCTGGAATTTCTTGATTATATCATCGCGAAATCCTCTCTGACGGAAATAGGTCATACCTATGCTCTGTCCGTCGATATTGTTGTATAAGATGTCCTGGAAATATTCAGCTGCAAACTGATTGACGAGGAAAAGACTTTCTCTGAGGCCTTGCGACTGCTTTTCCTCCTTTGTAAGCTCTCTTTCCTTGATTTCGATATTGTACTTCTTTGCAAGCCATTTCAGAGCCTCGTAGTATGACAACTGCTCATGCTCCATAATAAAATGTACGGCATTTCCACCTTTTCCGCAACTGAAGCACTTACATACTCCCTTGCTTGGAGATACACTGAACGATGGAGTTTTTTCGTTATGGAAAGGGCACAAACCAACGTAGTTGACTCCGCGCTTGCGCAGAGTAACGAAGTCGGAAACAACATCAACTATTTGTGCTGCATCGAGAATCTTGTCTATGGTGGCCTGATCTATCATATTAGCTGCAAAAGTACATAAAAAATATGATTTAGGGATAAAAAATAGGGGAAACCACATTTGCGGTTTCCCCTTGATATAATTTATAGCCTGTATATTAATTATTTAATATTAGGGTTCAATGCGTTCCATTCAGATACTGGAGGAAGAACGCCCATAGCGATAACTTCGTCACGAAGAGCGCACAAGTGTTCGTAGCTCTTATCCAAAGCAGCCTGTTCTTCAGCTGTTCCGTTCAAAGCAGCGCAGTGGCAACCTTCTGTGTCGATTGAAGTTTCCCAAGCCATCATGATGTGGTCATACTTATCGTTTGAAACGTATGTACCAGCTGGCCAACGGAATGCTTTACCACCCATAGCTGCACCAATCATTTCGATAGAAACGTATGATGGGCTCTGGAATGAAGAACGTCCGCGGAGGTTGATGATGTTAGCGCCACCCTTAGTTACTTTCTGCTGGATTTCAGCCCACTGTTCTTTAGTCAAAGCGTCTGTACCGATGAGGTCAGTCAAAGCCTTGCCGTTAACTTTAGCTGTAGAAGCGAATACAGCCATCTGTTCGCCGTGGCCACCGTATGTACGGCAGTTTTCAACAGCGTCCATAGAGATACCGAAGTGTTTAGCCAATTCGCTGCGAAGACGAGTAGAGTCAAGAGCAGCAAGAGTTGTAACCTGACCTGGTTTCAAGCCTGAGTACAACAAAGTGATAAGACCAGTGATATCAGCCGGATTGAAGATGATAACGATATGTTTTACGTCTGGGCAGTAAGTCTTAACGTTCTTACCGAATTCTTCAGCGATAGCTGCGTTACCTTTAAGAAGGTCTTCGCGAGTCATACCTGCCTTACGGGCAGCACCACCTGAGTTAACGATATATTTAGCACCTGTCAAAGCTTCTTTGATATCAGAAGTGAAAGTGATGTTTACACCTTCAAAGCCGCAGTGGAACAATTCTTCTGCTACACCTTCCAAACCTGGAGCGTATGGGTCGTACAAGCAGATGTTATTAGTCAAGCCCATCATGATTGCAGTCTGAGCCATGTTAGAACCGATCATACCGGCAGCACCTACGATAGTAAGTTTTTCGTTTGTTACAAATTCCATAATTCTAATTATTTATGTTATGTTATAAAAGTGTTTTTGTTCAGTACTCTTTTACTTGCGCTACAAAGTTAAGAAATAATCGAAGAAATAACAGATTTAGCGATGGCAAATAAACAGTATTTTCTGTGCTTTTATACTTAATTACGGAAAAAATCATTATTTCATTTTCGTTGTATTGAAATTGTAATGATGATATTGCAATTATGGGTGATAATTCAATCAGGGCAGATTTTGAATATTGATGAATTTATAAGTTATGACAATAAAAAAAGCGTCATTCATCATTTTGAATGCCGCCGGCTTCCTGAAAGAACCCCCCAAATTAGGGTTCTTTGTTTCTTTGGTTTTTCAAGTCTTTCTTGTTATCCTATCAATCTTTTCTTTTTACCTTAGCACTAAACCTATTGACCTTTTTACCTTTTATCCTTAAACTGAAAACCTTTTACCTTTTTACTAATACCTTTTTTAAAACCTAATACCTTAATCTTAACCTTAAACTAATAACCTTTTATCTAATACCTTTTATTTTTATACCTTAAGTAAGTCTAATACCTTCAATATTTTTTGTGCTATTTATTAATTTACTCTCTGGTTTCACAACCACGATACAAAGGTAGGTATTTTTTATTTTCCTGCAATAACTGTAACTGATTTTTTATATTAATATATATATTTCTTGATTTATATCATGTTTTGCCTTGTGTGTGCTTCGTGCACGCGAACGGGAAAATGACAAGTTCTGGTATGTTTTTACTTTGTGGCGATTTGGTTTATAAAATCGCAATTAAAAAATAGAATTTCCGCCTGTAATGTTAAATTAAATATTAAATCCCCCTTCTTTAATATGTGTTGTATAACATATTTTATGCGTAAAATTCAAATTAAGGCATAGGTGACAAAAAAAGATATCCGATATACCGTCTTGTTTTCGGTATACAACAATATGCCGCACCCGAATCAGAAACTTTATCCGGGTATGACCAGATGG
>Juniper_p1__coassemble_123_pt1 | contig 115612 bp, 84 predicted proteins | sample Juniper_p1__metabat2_low_PE_029 | metagenome-assembled genome bin Juniper_p1 | reverse complement strand
CTGATTCCGAAGTGTTGACATTACAGGTTATCAATAGTGACAAGAGGTTGGCAGCTCTCAGAGCATACGCTCTAACGGCATGAAATCTAAATCCGAAACTTGAGATAATAAAGTCAAAAGTAGTAGAACTACACGTAGAAATCAATTCCTGAATCAGATATTGATTGAAATTTTCTGAGTCGCATCAAGAACCCGAAACTGCTTTTTCTCAAACTTCAGTTACGTACAATACATACAACAACATAAGAAGAAGATGAAAATGTCAGTAGCCATCGCTCGGGAAGTATTAGTCGCAGGCATATGCAGACCAAAGATGAAAGTTTTATAAACGTCTATCTCAAGCGTCTTGAAAAGGAAACGGAATGGTAGAATGAAATCTTGGCATTAGAATCGTTAGTGGTCGAATAGACCATTCCGATATACTTCTATTAACAAACAGTACTCATTCTGAGCGTTCAGGCTGCGTAATGATTAGATTTATTGTCAACAGTTGCGTATTGCTGACATTTCGAAGCCTACGGTACATTTTTTCATTGTTTTCAGTCTTTTGCATACCCACATAATTTTTGTCTTTAGTTAAATAGTCACCAAACCTTTCCTTTCTTGATATATGTTCTTATTTTTGCAACCTAAATTATTCATTATTCCATATTTTATGAGAAAAATCATTTTGAGGGTTATAGCCTTTTATTCTTTAATTCTTGCTCCGGCAGCATGCAGTAAAAATGAAGATCCATTACATGAGCATTCACGATTCAGTATCAATTCCACTATTTACGGAGTAACTCGTGTACCAGCACTTGACAGCAACGGGCAGGGACATTTTTCCGAAGGTGATATAAACACCGTATTTTTTCAAGATACCCAGAACAGGCTACTTAAAGAACTATCTTATACTTATGGGAATACGTATTATTGGAGTGACTTTCAACTGGAAGATGCAATTGGAAAGCTAAATGTTTCCGCCTGCTATCCTCCGGTGAAAACTGATAGTCCGACTGTATTTTATTGGGATGTTACCTCACAAGAAGTTGTGACAGTTGATTTTCTGGCTGCTCCCCCTGTGGAAGTAACTCAAGGGGTGACAACAGATGTTGTCTTGAAGTTCAACCACCTTATGCACAAGCTTGTTGTCAAATTAAAGGCCACTGGAACTACTATCACTGAAAAGGATTTGGGCGAAGCTAAAGTTTCGGTCTCCAATTTCCAGTCTGCGGCTGTGATAGACTTGCTGAAAGCTAAAGTGCAGAGGGCTTCAGGTACAATATCCCAATTAGAGCACACCGGTACTGAGTCGATCTTCATTTTACCCCCGCAGCCAGTAGGGACAATAGCGATAAAGGTGGAATTGAACGGACGCTCCAAAACTTTCCAACTTTCAGAATGCAAGGTTGGCTCCGCTTTTCTGACGCAATTGCAAAGCGGTAAGGTTTTTATGCTGACAATATCTGTCAGTAGGAACTCGTTTACAATTACCGGTCAAGATATTGCCCCCTGGGGAGACCAAGGAGAAGCTAACGGAAATATTACTATTTAAAAATTGTGTAAGACATGCAAATCAAACCATATTCTCCAATCGGCCTGTTAATACTGTTGGAAACAATGCTATTGTATGCCTGTACTGCAGATGAGTGGATCTCTCATCCGGAAAACGACATGGTACAATTGTCCGCCGCCATCACCCCCTTGTCTGGAAGCACTCGAGCTCATGTGGGTGACAAGGGGAACGAATCCTTTCAGGTAGATGATAAGATAACTCTTTTTGTCACCCCTCAGGGAGAATTCTCTTCCGGGACATTGGGGCGTACTATGAGGTTAACAACTGAGGGATGGTCTCCGAAACTTGCCTGGCAGGAGATTGCAGGGGAACAGGTGACCTTCACTGCTTTTTATCCGGAAATGTCCGATTGTAATTCCGAAATATTCACGCATACGGTCGCTTCCGACCAACGTCTAACTGAACTTTTTGCCAAGTCGGACTTACTGGCAGCTTCTATCGAAGTGGGACGAGGAAATGCCGTATCGCTCAACTTCCGACATTGGATGAGCCTGATAGAACTGCATTTGATTAGTAACACCTTCACGCCCGAGCAGCTTTCCGAAGCCGTGATACACATACAAGCTTGTCCGTCCGTCCAAATTCAGACCATACCAGTACCAGAAGTCATGCAACCTGTGGAAACCCAGGTAGAAGATATTATCTTTCACCAGGGAGAGCCCAATGTTTATCATGTAATTCTTCCTCCTCAACTCATTCAGGAGACTTGGCGGCGGAAGTGGATAGAAATAGAATTGGAGGGAAATACTTATGTTTATGGTGCTCCTCCGGAGCTGAATGGTGGCGAAGCATTTACAATGTTACATCCGGGACATCAACTGACACTGAACCTCAACCTTGATCGTGAACAGATTACGGAAGATTGGGCAAACAAGACTATTTGGGTTCATGGTTTGAAAGACATTCCACCAGTTGATACATGGGATTATGCGACTGACGATGGTCTGGGAAATGGATTTGTGGGCTTGAAATGGAACGGACAGTACGGTTGGTACGACTGTAATAAAAAAAATCCGATGGAAGGGACCGGTCTTGACTCCAATATGTGTTGGGCAGCAGCCTGCTCCAACATGATTTATTGGTGGCTGGAACAAAACGAGGAATATGTTCGTCGATACGGTTATTCAGGTCCTTCCCAATATGGGAATTCTGTCAACAGCGATGTATTTGAATTGTATCGGACTCATTTTATTGATACAGGCAATGATGTAGGCGGTGCATTGAGCTGGTTTTTTACCGGTCGACCGCTTGAAGGTGGAAAGCAGAGTCCAGCCTATTTTAAAGATCTTTTTAAAGAAAATGAGTTTGTATCCACAGTTATTCCTATTTATTCAAATCGTTCGCTCAGTGATGAACTGAAGAGAATTTTCAATTCGCCCAAGGCAATAGAATGTACCATTTCTACTTCGAGGCTGATACATGCTATTAATATTTGGGGAGCTGAGTTCGATGCTAAAGGAGAGGTTTGTGCCTTATATATTACCGATAACAATGATACGGATTTATACTGGCAACCAGAAGGCTTTCCCTTTCTGGGACGTAAGAAGACACAAGCCGGACTACTTTACAAACCTGTCAAGTGTATCTCCAACAAATATTATATGGAAGGAAGTGCTGCGGGAAATTTTAGCTTTTACATAAACGAGTTAAATACCCTTGATTTGATGCATGATAAGTGGAAGACATTTTTTAGGAAATAGGACAAAGAATGAAATGAAGACTGGAGACTTACTTTGACGGGTTGATGTATTCTGGCTGAAAATCCATTGCTTTATTCTCCAAAAGGGAAGTCCATCCAATTGGGCGTTTTTCAGGACAATTTCCCATTAGGAGGCTTTCTGAATGATTCCGTTTACCGAAGAGCTTCCTTGTTAAATATGTTGATATATTTCAATATTAAGGTCATTTTGGCCGATGCCGGATGCAAGGGCGAAGTGACTAGAAAAACCCAAAAGGTTTTAAACCAATTTGTAAGAGATGGATTATGAAACGGACATTCTCCTGATTTGACAACTACAGAAGACTCTGCCGAAACAATGAACTAACATTTGATTCGGTAAAGGAAATGGTCAAACTGGCATCCATAAGAATGTTGCTGAAGAAAATCTAAACAGGCTCTTAATATGTCAAATGGACTTAATAATAACATTTATTTCTCCTAATCCTGCGTAAACAATGCGTAAACAAACTGTTTCAGTTAGGGGTATTTTATGAGTTTTATTGATAACATCGATTCTGGTAAATGATTGATAATCAACAACATTAATAATGACTAACTATTATAGAAAATCATTTTATCGTTCTCATAATCTGGAGATCCCTGGTTCAAGCCAAGATTGGTCCACGAAGAATACAAGCAGTTACGAATTTAGTAGCTGCTTTTTTTATGTATTTGCGTAAACGGAAACAAAAAAAAGGAACAACCGTTTCCGGTCATTCCTTTCTATAATAGTTATTCTTTATGAATTATTTCTGATGAGCCTTTTTCTCACGTTTCTTGTTATTTTCTTCCATTCCTTCTGGTTTTGGCAACAATACTTTGTGTGAAAGTTTGAATTTACCTGTCTTAGGGTCAATATCAAGAAGTTTTACTTCGATGTTGTCGCCTTCTTTCAATCCTGAATCTTCGATAGTCTCAAGGCGTTTCCAGTCGATTTCTGAGATGTGGAGCAGACCGTCCTTTCCAGGAAGGAATTCTACGAATGCACCATATGGCATTATAGAACGAACTTTACCAGTATAAACTTCACCAACTTCAGGAACTGCTACAATGCCTTTAATCATTCGGATTGCATCGTCGATAGACTTCTTGTTTGTGCCTGAAATCTCGATACGTCCCAAGTTGTCAACTTCTTCGATTGTGATAGTTGCACCTGTTTCTTCCTGCATTCCTTGTATAATCTTACCTCCAGGGCCGATTACTGCACCGATGAATTCTTTAGGAATTGTCATTGTCTCGATACGTGGAGCATGTGGCTTCAATTCAGCGCGAGGTTCCGCAATACATTCTGTCAGTTTGCCAAGGATATGTTCTCTGCCTTGTTTTGCCTGAAGAAGAGCCTTTTCGAGGATGTCGTATGTAAGACCGTCACACTTGATATCCATCTGTGTAGCAGTGATACCTTTGCAAGTACCTGTCACCTTGAAGTCCATATCGCCCAAGTGGTCTTCATCGCCAAGGATATCTGAAAGAACGGCATATTTGTCTTCTCCGGCATTTTTGATCAATCCCATTGCAATACCTGATACCGGATTCTTGATAGGTACGCCGGCATCCATAAGAGCCAGTGTTCCGGCACATACTGTTGCCATAGAAGATGAACCGTTTGATTCAAGTATATCTGAAACTACACGTACGCAGTATGGATAGTCTGCAGGAATCTGTCCTTTCAATGCACGCCATGCCAAGTGCCCGTGACCGATTTCACGACGGCCTACACCGCGCTGTGCCTTAGCTTCTCCTGTAGAGAATGGAGGAAAGTTGTAGTGGAGCAGGAAGCGTTCCTTATGCTGGTCAAGAACATCGTCCACAATCTTTTCGTCAAGTTTTGTACCGAGAGTTACAGTACTCAATGACTGAGTTTCACCACGTGTGAAGATTGAAGAACCGTGAGGGCCAGGCAGTGGGCTTACTTCGCACCAGATAGGACGGATTTCTGTAGTGGTACGTCCGTCAAGACGCTTGCCTTCGTCGAGGATACAACGGCGCATGGCTTCTTTTTCTACATCGTGATAGTAGCGGTCAATCAATGCACCTTTTTCTTCGAGTTCCTCTTCTGTGAACTGTGCCTTGAATTCTTCGCATACAGCATCGAAAGCATCACCGCGTTCGTGCTTGTTTCTGTTGCCTGATGCTGCAATAGCATATGCTTTTTCGTAGCATGCATCGTGTACAGCTTTGCGAAGGTCTTCATCGTTTTCTTCGTGGCAGTATTCACGTTTAACTGTAGAACCTACTTCTTCCATAAGTTCCATCTGAGCCTTGCAGTGAACCTTGATAGCTTCGTGAGCGAACTTCATTGCTTCGAGAAGGTCTTGTTCTGACACTTCTTCCATTTCGCCTTCCACCATCATAATGTTTTCGTAAGTAGCTGCTACCATCAAGTCCATGTCAGCCTTCTTGAGGGCTTCGAATGTAGGATTGATAACAAACTGACCGTCGATACGTGCTACACGTACTTCTGATATAGGACCACCGAATGGTATATCAGAAACAGCAAGTGCTGCTGAAGCTGCAAGTCCTGCAAGTGCATCCGGCATATCTACACCGTCTGCTGAGAAGAGGGTAATGTTTACATATACCTCTGCATGATAATTATCAGGGAAAAGAGGACGTAATGCACGGTCAACAAGACGGCAGGTCAAAATTTCATAGTCAGATGCCTTGCCTTCGCGTTTTGTGAAACCGCCAGGGAAACGTCCGAATGCTGAATATTTTTCTTTGTACTCTACCTGTAAAGGCATGAAATCTGTACCGGGAACTGCATCTTTTGCTGCACAAACAGTAGCCAACAACATGGTATTACCCATGCGTAGCATAACAGCACCATCTGCCTGTTTTGCCAGCTTTCCCGTTTCGAGTGTGATGGTTCTGCCATCTCCGAGCTCGATCGTCTTAACAATTGGATTGATCATAAAAATTGATTTAATATAGTTTTTCGTCAAAATATGCGCAAAGATAAACATTTTATTGCAGTAAAAGGGTGGTAATGAGGTAAAACTTTCATAAAATGCTAATTTTTTGTCGCTGATTATTAAGAAGAAAGAAAAAAACTTTGTGAAATCGTTTAAAACAGTAACTTTGCACCGCTAAATTTATTTTTTTAACCAATAGGAATAACGGTATGAGCAAAAAAAATTATATTGCTGCCATGCTTCTTGCAGCAGGATTTGCGGCATGTAACCGCGGGCCGGTTTTTAATGTTGAGGGTGTAATAGCCGGAGCTGATGATAAAATGTTGTATATGGAACATTCTTCGATGAATGGAGTTCTTAAAGTGGATTCTGTGAAACTCGGCGAAAACGGTAAGTTCCACTTATCTGCAGCACGCCCTGAGGCACCTGATTTTTATAGATTGAGAATTGATGACAAGGTTATAAACTTTGTTGTGGATTCTACAGAAACTGTAAATATAAACTCTTCATATACTACATTTTCTTCGGGTTATACAGTAACAGGTTCTGAAAGCAACATAAAGATAAAAGAGCTTTCGTTACTGCAGGCTGAACTTCAGGAGAAGGTAAATGAACTGAATAAATCAGGTCTTCCGGCAGGTATAGCTCAAGACAGCCTCTTGCGTATGATTACTGACTATAAAAATAAGGTGAAGCGTGAGTATATATTTAAGGAACCGGACAAGGCTTCATCGTATTTTGCATTGTTCCAGCAGCTGAACGGTTTGATGATTTTTGACCCGTTCTCAAGCAAAGAGGATGTCAAGTGTTTTGCTGCTGTTGCAACAAGTCTTAATCACAGGTATCCTCATGCTGACCGTTCGAGAAATCTGTATAATATGGTAATAAAAGGAATGAAGAATACACGTACTCCGCAGGCTAAACCTATAGAGATTCCTGAGGATATGGTGACTGAAACATCAATCATAGATATTCCTTTAAGAGATATTAATGGTGAAACAAAGCATCTTACAGACCTGAAGGGTAAGGTCGTTTTGATAGATTTCACTGCTTATGCCACTTCCAACTCAGGAACCAGAACGTTGGCCTTGAGAGAACTTTATAGTAAATATTCATCTCAGGGACTTGAAATATATCAGGTGTCATTTGATACTGACGAGCATTTCTGGAAAACAGCGTGCGACAATCTGCCTTGGATTTGTGTCCGTGATCCGCAAGGTCCGTATTCTACTTATGCAAAATTATATGGCGTTTCAGGACTTCCTACTGCATTTCTCGTAAATAGAAACAATGAACTGGTATTAAGACTGAACGAAAAATCAGATTTGGAAGCAGAAATCAAAAAGTTGCTTTAACATGTTTAATAGCATGTAAAAATAAAGCACTTATGTGATTGACTTATAAGAAAAAAGCTTATCTTTGCACACAGAATATAAGATGAAGGGTTCCGGCATAGTTGAACATGTCGGAATTCTTTTTTGTTTTATATCAAATCAGGAAATTAATTAATAACGAAAATAATTAGGAGGAAAATTATTATGGCTTATATGTCAGAAGAAGGCTATCAGAAACTGTTGGCCGAATTAAAGCATCTGGAGGCAGTGGAACGTCCGAGAATCGTAGCTGCTATTGCAGAGGCACGTGATAAGGGCGACTTGTCGGAAAATGCAGAGTATGATGCTGCCAAGGAAGCACAGGGCTTGTTGGAAATGAAAATCAACCAGCTTAAGGCTACTATCGGTGATGCAAAAATCATTGACACATCAAAGATGAAGGCTGATACAGTACAGATTCTTACACGTGTGGAATTGAAGAATGTAAAAAACAATATGAAAATGGCTTATACTATCGTGTCTGAAAGTGAAGCCAACCTTAAGGAAGGAAAGATTTCAGTAACAACTCCTATTGCTCAGGGATTGCTTGGCAAGAAAGTTGGTGATGTAGCTGAGATTACAATACCTCAGGGTAAAATCAGTCTTGAAATTTTAAGTATATCATTTTAATTGTTAAGGCAGGTCTGCTTCGTGCGGACTTGCCTTATTTAATATTATATAAAGATATGGCAACTATATTCAGTAAAATCATTGCAGGAGAAATTCCAAGCTACAAAGTGGCTGAGAATGATAAGTTTTATGCGTTTCTTGATATAAACCCTTTAGTGAAAGGACATACATTGGTGGTTCCGAAGAGAGAAGTTGATTATATATTCGACCTTGAAGACAGCGAATTGGCTGAAATGCATGTTTTTGCCAAGAAAGTGGCGTTGGCAATACAGAAGGCATTCCCATGCAAGAAGGTTGGAGAAGCAGTTATCGGTTTGGAAGTGCCGCATGCACACATTCACCTTATTCCTATACAAAAGGAATCGGATATGCTTTTCTCAAATCCTAAACTGTCGCTTACTCCAGAAGAGTTTGTGTCTATCGCAAATGCAATCAACAAGGCATGGACTGAAGCTCAGAAATAATTTTCCTAATATATAAGTATTAAAAGCCATCCGAATAGATGGCTTTTTTTGTTTGTTATCATTAAATTTGCAATCTGTTAATGTGAAAAACCTGTTTTTATGAATAAAAGAATCTTCAGTGGAATATTATTGCTGTTTATTGCAGTGGCTGTCATGGCCCAGAACTATCAGATAAAAGGAACGGTAATCAGCAAGACCACTCACGAACCATTGGAATTTGTGAATGTACTTGTAGTAGGCCTTAATATAGGTGCATCGACAGATGTCAACGGAAATTTTACCATTAATTCAGTTCCTCCTGGAATATATCAGCTCAGAGCTTCCACCATCGGTTATAAAACTGTATTTACCGAAGAATACAGAGTCAATCATATTACACCGCACATAAATATAGAGATGGAGGAGGAAAGTTCTTCCATATCGGAAGTGACTGTTACGGCCTCACCTTTCAGAAGAGTGGCAGAAAGTCCTGTCAGCCTTAGAGTTATAGGTCTTCAGGAGATAGAAAAGGCTCCAGGAGCAAACCGTGATATATCGCGCGTGGTTCAGAACTATCCGGGAGTGGCGTTCTCTCCTATAGGATATAGAAATGACCTCATAGTGCGTGGTGGAGGCCCTTCAGAAAACAGGTTTTATCTGGATGGAGTGGAAATACCTAACATAAACCATTTTAGTACTCAGGGCGCATCCGGCGGTCCTGTAGGACTGATTGATGCAGACTTGATACGTAATGTGAAATTTTATAGCGGCGCTTTCCCTGCACACAGAGGAAACGCGCTTAGTTCTGTGCTCGACTTCAGCCTTCGTGATGGAAGCATGGAGCGCAATTCATTGAAAGCCACTTTGGGAGCTTCCGAAGTTTCTCTCAGTTCGAACGGTCACATAGGCGATAAGACTTCTTATCTTGTATCAGTGCGCCAGTCATATCTTCAGATGTTGTTCAAGGTTTTGGGCCTTCCTTTTCTTCCGGCATATACAGATGCTTCGTTCAAGATAAAGACAAGATTTGATGATAAGAACGAGCTTACCGTTCTTGGACTTGGAGGTCTTGACCGCATGAAGCTTAATATGGATATTGACGGCGACTATGCTGAATATCTGTTGAGCTATCTTCCTACTATAGAGCAGGAAACATTCACTCTTGGAGGTGTTTACCGTCATTATGCGGGAAATCATGTACAGTCGGTGACTTTGAGTCACAGCTGTCTGCATAACCGTAATTACAAGTATCAGGACAATGATGACAGTAATCCCGATAATCTGAATCTGGATCTGGGTTCCGTGGAGCAGGAAACCAAACTTAGAGTGGAGAATACATCCGAATGGGATTCATGGAAAATGAATGCAGGTTTCGAACTGAATTATACACATTATACTAATGATACATATCAGAAGATTTTTACCGACGTACTGCGTGAGTTCAATTACGATACCCGTCTCAATATGTTGCGATGGGGAATATATGCATCAGCCGATTATACCTCATTCGATGACAGGTTTACAGCTTCTTTAGGAGTGCGTACCGATGGAAATAACTATAGCGACAAGATGAAGGAACTCTGGAGACAGCTGTCGCCACGTCTTTCCGTATCTTATCGTCTTATAGACGGTCTTTACCTGAGCGGTCACATGGGACTCTATTATCAGCTGCCTGCATATACAGCCTTGGGATATAAGAATAATGAAGACGTATATGTGAATAAGGATCTGGACTATACATCTGTCACTCAGGAAAGTCTGGGACTGACATGGAATCCTACCGAAACAATGGAAGTATCGGCAGAAGGTTTCTACAAAAAATATAACAACATGCCTCTTTCTGTTGCCGACAATATACCTTTATCGTGCAAGGGAAACGATTACGGCGTTATCGGTAATGAACCACTTGTGTCTGATGCGGAAGGGCGTTCATATGGTGTCGAAATAATGTTCAAATGGCTGTTGGCAAAGAAACTTAATCTTTCTTCATCATTGACACTTTTCAGAAGTGAGTTCAAATCGGGTGCAGATGATAAATATGTAGCATCGGCATGGGACAACAGGTTTATCTTCAATATGAGCGGTACATACAATTTGCCAAAGAACTGGAGTGTAGGTATGCGTGTATGTGCCATAGGCGGTTCTCCGTTTACTCCATACGATGAGGAAAAATCTTCTCTTATAGAAGCATGGAATGTGCAGGGACGCGCTTACTATGACTACAGCTGTTATAACATGGAGCGTCTTCCGGCTTTCGGTCAGCTTGATGTCAGAGTTGACAAGACATTCTATCTGAAGAAATGTATGCTAGGCTTCTATCTCGACATACAGAACATCACTGCAAGCAAATTACGTCAGCCTGATGCTCTTATGAGTACGGGAGTAGAGGATCCGGAGCGTCCAGGACACTATATAATGAAAAATATCAAGATGGAAAGCGGAACTCTGCTTCCTACCATTGGTATCACGTTTGAATATTGATTTATCCGTAAAAAAATAAATTAAAAATGGCTTGCTGTTCTAAATGGAATGACAAGCCATTTTTTATGTTTCTAATTTTATCTTTTGTCAGGTATGATAAAATTCTGATAATATAATATTGGTATAAAAATATTATATCGTTTACATTTGCATAAAAATTCAATAATATATGAAAAACAGACAGAATATATTCAATTTATTACTAGGAGGACTATTGTCAGTGTTTTCCTCTTCAGTGTTTGCTGATGATATGTCAGATAATAGAGTTTTTGTATCATCGGATAATCCCAATATCGTTTATATGGGAAGAATAAGAAGAAGCGTTCCCGAAACCATACGTTTTACTTATCCTGGGGTTAGCATTTACGCAAATTTCGAAGGAACTTCTTTGCAGATGAAAGCCAAGCCGGGAAGCGGATCTTTCATGGTCGAGATTGATGATAATTTACCATACAGAATCAATTTCTCTGAAAAAGATTCTATACATACTTTAGCGGAGGGACTTCCTGAAGGTACTCATAGCGCACGTATTATGTATGTAGTGGAAGGATATGAGATGAAGCCTGAATTTAAAGGTTTCTATCTGGACAATGGATGTTCCCTGACTGATGCTCCGGTTTTACCTACACGCCGAATAGAATTTGTGGGCAATTCAATGACATGTGGCTATGGAGTAGAGTCTGATAATCCTTTAGAGCCATTCTCGTATGAAACAGAGAACCATTATTATACCTATGCAGCCCGTACGGCAAGAGCTTTGCATGCACAGCATCTGGTTGTAGCACGCTCCGGTATAGGAGTATATCGAAATTTTGGTGCACCACGAACAGGAAGCAGTGATTGTATGCCGAATATGTATAATCAGGTCTTGTTCTCAGATTCTACCGAACTGTGGGATTTCTCCAATTATACTCCCGATGTGGTCTGTGTAAATTTGGGTACTAATGATACGAGTCTGGATAATTATGACAAAGAATTATTGACTGATGCCTATAGGAAATTCATTAAAAAGTTACGTAATATCTATCCTGATGCAAAATTGGTTCTTCTTAGTGGCTCTATGTTGACAGGAAAATCCCTTCAGGATGTAAGAAATGCAATGGACAAAGTCGTAGCAGAGATGAACAGTGATGGCGACAAGGAAGTTTACAGGTTTGAAATGTCTCCACAGACAGGTTCCTTAGGCATGGGTGCCGACTATCATCCGTCGATGAGGCAACATCAGAAAATGGCTTCCGAATTGACGGAATATTTGAGAAAACTCATGAACTGGTAAACAAAAGTCTATAGCTTAATTCCTAACTTGGAATGAAGCCGTTTATGTCAGTATTTGAGCATTTTTATTGTTCGATTCAAAACGTGCGCACATTTTACTTGAAACGTGCGCACGTTTTGAATCGAATGTGCGCACGTTTTAGATTAAACGTGTGCGCATTAGATTACCGTACGTTTTTTGCGATAATTGTCTCTGAATTCTTTAGGAGAACAATTCTTTTTCTTCTTGAATATACGGTTGAAGTTCGATAGATTATTGAAACCGCATTCATAGCAAATTTCGGCTATATTCATTGTTGAATCTACCAACAGTCTGGTTGCATGACCAAGACGTAAATCTATAATATAGTCAGACAGGTTTTTCCCTGTACGTAATTTGAAGAAACGACTGAAAGAGACTTCGGTCATACCTACCATGTTAGCCAGCTGTTCCAACCTGATTTCCTCACGGTAATGCTTGTTTATGTAATTCTGGACTTTCTGTACTCTTCTGCTATCTGAGTGTACTTCTATTCGTGCAAATGATGAGCTGGATAAAGTACGTGCCTGTTCTGTAAACAGAGACAACTCATAAAGTAATGTCAGAAAGTTGACTACTGCATAAAAACCCTTCATCTCAGGAAGTTTGTCTATCAGTGAATATGTCTTCATGATGGCATCTATTGGAAAACATATTCCATTTTGGGCTTTCTCCAACATTTTATGAATCGAACAGAATTGATTCTTGTCAATAAGGCCGTTGATAAAAGTAGGGACAAACTGTATTGTTATTTCCCTTATATTCTGTGAAGTACAATTATGTTGTTCCCATACATGTTCCAAATCCGGATTTGCAATTAATACCAAATCGTAATCGCCTATTATTTCGGATGAATCTCCTACAATACGACGTACTCCCGGTGCATGCTCTAAAAAGTTCAGTTCGAATTCATTATGTGAGTGCATCGGATATGTGAACCCTTCCTTATGTCGGTCTGCTATATAAAAACAGTCTTTATCGGATAGTGGGGTTATTTCACGTATAAAATTCTCCTTATTAGGTTTCTCCATAATATTTTATTTTTTCAGTTCATACAAATATACGTAATAAAATATAATCACAAAAGTTGAAATGGATTTTCTATCAAAATATGATAAAACAGTATTATATAAAATAAAAAGTAAAGCTTATTTTTGCAGTAAATAAAATAATTTTGTTACTAAAAAACGATGAAAAGCATGAAAATGAAACAATTTTTTCTTTTGGCAGGTGCATCCATACTTGCAACAAATGCGTTATTTGCTCAAAACATTTGTATTTCTACTCCTAACACATCTTTAGTGTTGAAAGCACAAAAGGGTGGAGAATTGAAATATCTTTATTACGGAAATAAACTGAGTGAAACGGATTTTGAGAACATAGAACAGGCTGGTAACTGCAATCATAATGCATATCCTGTATATGGTATGAACTGTCCGGGAGAAGTGGCGCTGTCTGTAAAACATGCCGATGGAAATATGTCAACACAAATGAGTGTTGTGGATGTGGATACATATAAGGATGAACAGACAACTGTTACCAGTATAAAGTTGAAAGATAATGTCTATCCATTCTATGTTGATGTGTATTATAAGGCTTATTTGGATGTAGATATGATAGAAACATGGACCGAAATAAGTCATACGGAAAAGAAACCTGTTTTGCTTACTCAGTATTCATCAGCATATCTTCCTATACGTAGAGGGAACGTGTGGCTTTCCCATCTTTATGGCTCGTGGGCTAATGAAGGTCAGCTGGCTCAGGAACAGTTGGAACCTGGTATGACAGTAATAAAGAATAAGGATGGAGTAAGAAATTCTCATACGTCACATTCAGAGGTTATGTTTTCTCTTGACGGTAAGCCGCAGGAAAACAAAGGAAGAGTTATAGGAGCTGCCCTCTGTTATACAGGAAACTATAAATTGAGAATAGATACAGACGACAGTGATTATCATCAGTTTTATGCCGGTATAAACGAAGAGAATTCATCGTATAGTCTTGATAAGAAAGAAGTGTTCAAGACTCCGGCACTTGCCATTACATATAGTAATGAGGGATTAAGCGGAGCAAGTAGAAACTTCCATAAATGGGGAAGGATGTATAAACTGGCTCATGGAGACAAGGAACGTGATATTCTTCTGAACAGTTGGGAAGGTGTTTATTTCGATATAAACCAGAAAGGAATGGATCAGATGATGGAGGATATATCTTCAATGGGAGGCGAGCTATTCGTAATGGATGATGGATGGTTCGGCGACAAGTATCCTCGTAATAATGACAGTTCCTCACTTGGTGACTGGGTAGTGGATGAGAAAAAACTTCCTGAAGGAATAGATGGGCTGATTCGTGATGCCAAGAAGCACGGTATAAAGTTTGGTATATGGATAGAACCTGAAATGGCAAATACTACAAGCGAACTTTATGAAAAACATCCGGAGTGGATTATTAAATCTCCTCAACGCGAACCGGTGTTGGGACGTGGAGGAACCCAGGTGGTGCTTGATCTGGCTAATCCTGAGGTACAGGACTTTGCATTTGATATAGTTGATAAACTTATGACAAAGCATCCTGAGATTGCTTATATAAAATGGGATGCTAATATGGCTATAATGAATCATGGTTCAAATTATCTTACTAAGGACAATCAGAGTCATATGTATATAGAGTATCACAAAGGTTTTGAGAAAGTATGTCAGAGAATAAGAGAAAAATATCCAGACCTGGTTATTCAGGCTTGTGCAAGTGGTGGAGGACGTGCCAATTATGGATATCTCCCTTATTTTGACGAATTTTGGGTGAGCGATAATACTGATGCCTTGCAGAGAGTATATATGCAGTGGGGAACATCATATTTCTTCCCAGCCATTGCTATGGCGTCTCATATAAGTGCTGCTCCAAACCATCAGACATTCCGTACTATTCCGTTGAAATATCGTATTGATGTTGCCATGAGCGGAAGGCTTGGTATGGAAATCCAGCCTAAGAATATGACTGACGAAGAAAAGGATTTGTGCCGTAAGGCAATAGCTGACTATAAGAAGATACGTCCGGTTGTACAATTTGGTGATATATATCGTTTGATATCTCCATATGATAAACTTGGAGTGGCATCGTTGATGTATATTAGTGACGTAAAAGATAAGGCTGTGTTCTATTGGTGGAAAACCGAGCACTTTGTAAATCAGCATTTGCCTAGAGTCACAATGGCAGGACTTGACCCTGAAAAGAAATACAAGGTTATGGAACTTAATCGTATAGACAACGTTCCGTTGGAATTCGAAGGAAAAGTCTTCAGTGGTGCATATCTGATGGCTAATGGACTGGAAATACCTTACAATCATAAGGTTGACTACCATAAGCAGAATGACTATTCAAGTAGAGTGCTTTATCTGGAGGAAGTGAAATAAATATCTAAAACACAATTATTATAAGATGAATAGAAAGAGTTCCAGATTATTAGCTTATATATTTGTTTGTATTTCTCTGTTATATACAGGTGTACAAGTAAGTGCTGAAGGCGTAGAGCGTCTTATCGTAAAAGGTACTTCTTTGGTTAATGGAAAAGGTGAAGAAGTAGTTTTGAAAGGAGTGAGCTTTGGCTGGCATAATTGGTGGCCACGTTTTTATAATGCTTCTGCAGTTAAAACTTTAAAGAAGGATTGGAATTGTACGTTGATTCGTGCAGCAATGGGAGTAGAACCCGAAGGAGCTTATCTTTCAAATCATGATAAGGCCTTAAAGTGTATTACGGAAGTTGCCGATGCTGCTATAGAAAACAATATGTATGTTATCATTGACTGGCATAGTCATGGAATACATACAGATGAGGCAAAATCGTTTTTCCATGATATAGTACTTCGTTATAAAGGAGTTCCAAATGTAATATACGAAATATTCAATGAACCCGTAGAAGACTCTTGGGATGATGTGAAAAAATACGCTGAAGAGGTCATAAAGGTTATAAGAGAAGTGGATAAGGAGGCTTTAATTCTTGTAGGTACTCCACATTGGGATCAGGATGTTCATCTGGCAGCAGATAATCCTATAAAAAATGTTGATAATATAATGTACACTTTGCACTTTTATGCCGCAACCCATCGTGATTCTCTGCGTGAACGTGCCGATTATGCTTTAAAGAAAGGACTTCCGATTTTTGTTTCGGAATGTGCCGGCATGGAAGCAAGCTGAGATGGTCCTATAGATATTGTAGAATGGAATAAATGGCAGTCGTGGATGAAAAAAAACAAGATCAGTTGGGCTGCATGGTCAGTATCAGATAAAGATGAAACCTGTTCTATGTTTTATCCTACAGCTCCAGATTATGACTGGAAGGATAAAGATATTAAAGAATGGGGAAATATAGTTCGAGATGAACTGGTAAGAAAATAATTAATAGGTATTAAAATAAATACAAGATTTATATGTACAAAGCTGTCCTTTATGTTGAAGGGCAGCTTTTATTATTTATAATGGCATTAAGATATTGTATGTTTTTTAGAATGATAATTCTTGGATAAAATAATATTATATTTATGTTATTGTTTATAATAAATTTGTGATGGCAGTAAAATCTAATAGATATGCTAACACGTAATTTAATTTTATTATTAGTGGTATTTTTATTTTATCGTACCGTTTTATTTAAAGGTATATATAAATAAATAGAGTTTTGTAGTACTCGTTTATTATCAATAGTGTTATTTTTTTTCTATAGGTACTGGTTTTAGTGTGATACTATTTTTCTTTAATTATTATAATTTGAAATTATGAAGAGGGCTTATTTATTTTTGTTATTATCCTTTGTTTGTATTTTATCGTTTAAAGCGCAGATGTTACAGCGTGAACGTATTCTTTTTGATGAAAACTGGTATTTCGCATTTGGAAATGCTTCTTCCCCTGAGAAAGATTTTGGATGTGGAACTGAGTATTTTAATTATTTGACTAAGGCAGCTTCAATACATAATATAGGTCCTTATAGCGAAAAATTTGATGCTTCAGGATGGAAACATGTTAATTTACCGCACGATTGGGTAGTTGATTTGCCTTTTGATAAAAAGGCTAGTCATAGTCATGGATATAAGACTGTGGGTTATCGTTATCCTGAAACAAGTGTAGGTTGGTATCGTAAGACGTTTTCTATTTCAAAGGAAGATTTGGGACGACATATTTCAGTTCGTTTCGATGGAATATTCCGAGATGCCCGAATATGGGTGAATGGATTTTATTTAGGGTATGAGCCAAGTGGTTATGCAACTCAAGAATATGATATTACAGATTATCTGAATTATGGTGGTGAGAATCTGATTTGTGTTCGTGTGGATGCCACACTTGAGGAAGGTTGGTTTTATGAAGGTGCCGGTATATACAGGCATGTATGGTTAAATAAGATGGATAAGTTGCATGTCGCACCATTTGGAACTTTTGTTCACAGTGCGCTTGAGGCTCCTTTTGATAAAGCGGAGATAACTATTGAAACCAATGTCGAGAATTTTTATCAGCATTCAGTCTCTTATACTTTACATCATGTGTTGCGAGATTCGGATGGTAATCAGATAGCAGAATGTAGAACAGGTAAAGAAACTTTGTTACCACGTGAAACCGGACACTCTATAGGCAAGATAAGTATTGATAATCCGAATTTGTGGAGTACAGATAATCCATATATCTATAAAGTAGAGACTGAGGTATATAATGATGGAATGTTGGTTGATTCATATATTACAAATATAGGTATTCGTCATATAGAGTTTGATGCAAATGAGGGTTTCATACTAAATGGTAAACATATAAAAATTAAGGGTGTTAATATGCATCAGGATCATCCGGGAGTTGGAACTGCAATTCCTGATGCTTTGCAGGCTTATAGAATAAAGGAACTAAAAAAATTAGGTTGCAATGCTTACCGTGCTTCACATAATCCGATGACTCCGGAGATGCTTGATATTTGTGATCGTGAGGGAATACTTGTTATAGAAGAAAACCGACTTACAGGAATAAATAAAGAGCATATAGATTTATTGCGTCGTATGATAGAACGTGACCGCAATCATCCATGCATAATTCTTTGGAGCGTCGGCAATGAGGAATGGGGTATAGAATGGAAAGAAAGTGGTACCCGTATAGCGGCAACCATGCGTGATTTTTGTCACCTTTTTGATCCTACCCGATATATGACTGTAGCTTCTAGCAGCGGACCAGCCATTTTAATTCCGGCAGATGTCGCCGGGTATAATTATATACTACAGAATCCGGTGGAAAAGCATCGTAAAGATTATCCGGAACGTCGTGCCTTGGGGTCGGAAGAGACATCTGGTTGTGGCACAAGAGGGGTGTATTTTGATGATACTGAGAGAGGCCATATGGTTTCATTGAACAGAAAACCAAACGGTCCGGATAGCCTTCTGAACTGTATAGAGCGTGGGTGGAAATTCTATTCAGCCCGACCTTATCTTGCCGGATTGTTTTATTGGACTGGATTTGATTATAGAGGTGAACCAAATCCTTTGTCTTTCCCTGCCACTGGTTCTCAGTTCGGTATTCTTGATTATTGCGGTTTCCCTAAAGATGAGGCTTATTATTTGAAATCATGGTGGATAGACAAGCCAGTGTTGCATATTTTCCCTCATTGGAATCTTTCTGGTCATGAGGGTGAGAATGTTGATGTCTGGGCTTATAGTAATTGTGATGAAGTGGAATTAATAGTAAATGGTAAAAGTCAGGGACGCAAGAAAATGCCGGAAAATGGATATTTATCATGGAACACTATTTATAATCCGGGATATGTAAAGGCAATAGGATATAAAAATGGCAAGCGTGTGATGGAGGAGAAATTGGAAACAACAGGAAATCAAGACCGTATAGAATTGACGGCTGATAGAACAAATCTCACTGCTGATAATCGTGATGTGATGGTATTTCGTGTAGAACTCCAGGATAGTAAAAAACGTTTTGTACCTACTGCTTGTGATAGTCTTGAACTTACTGTAACAGGTCCTGTGCGAATTCTAGGTGTAGGAAATGGAGATCCGGCATGGCAAGATATAGAACGACCTACTGAAGCGGAGACTCGTTCTTTTAGTGTGAAGGCATTTAATGGATTAGCTCAGATATTATTACAGAGTACTTACAATGAAGGTGAAGCCAAGTTGGAAGTAAAGGCAAAAGGATTAAAGCCAAAGACTTATAGATTTTATGTCCAGAAGTAGTTTTGTTGTGGGCTGATTCAGTTTCATCAATTTATAAAGTGTATTTTTATGATAAACATTTAGGTCGTTTTATAATGATAATTCTTGGATAAAATAATATTATATTTATGAGTGTTATTGTAATAAATTTGCAATGTCAATAGAAATCTAATAGATATGCAGAAACGTAGTTTAATTTTACTATTGGTGGTACTTACTACTTTATTTTCTTGTACTACCGATTCGAAAAATCAGAAAAAACAAGACTTTGTCAGAGTTGAACAAGGCAAATTTATTCGTAAAGGGAAACCTTACTATTACGTAGGGACAAACTTTTGGTATGGTGCCATATTGGCTTCTGAAGGTGAAGGAGGTAATAGGCATAGATTGTGTCGTGAGTTGGATTCCTTAAAAAATATAGGAATAGATAACTTGCGTATATTGGTAGGCTCAGATGGTGAAAGAGGTATTCCTGCAAAAGTAGAACCAACGTTGCAGATATCTCCGGGAGTATATAATGATACTATATTTGCCGGACTTGATTATTTGTTGCAGGAAATGAATAAGAGAGATATGCTTGCAGTGCTTTACTTGAACAATTCATGGGAGTGGAGTGGCGGATATGGTCAGTATCTTGAATGGGCTGGTTATGGAAAAGCTCCTGTTCCGGCAGTGGATGGCTATCCGGCTTATATGAATTTTGTCGGAGAATTTGTTCGTTCAGATAGTGCCAAGGTGCTTTATGCCAATTACGTGAAAGATGTTATATCACGTACGAACCGTTATACCGGAGTACGTTATATTGATGATCCTACTATTATGTCATGGCAAATTGGTAATGAACCTCGTGCATTTCTTCAGGAAAATAAAGCTGATTTTGCTGAATGGATGAGTTCGGCTGCAGCGCTTATTAAATCACTTGATCCAAATCATCTTGTTTCTACAGGAAGTGAAGGCAAGTGGGGATGTGAGGGTGATATGGATTTGTTTGAGAAAATTCATTCCGATTCTAATGTTGATTATATGAACATACATATTTGGCCTTACAACTGGGACTGGGCTAAGAAAGATAGTCTGCAGGAAAATCTCGAAAGAGCCAAAGAATATTCTAAATCATATATTGACGAACATCTAACTATAGCTGAAAAATATAAAAAGCCTTTGGTGCTTGAGGAATTCGGTTATCCTAGAGATGGGTTCCAGTTCAGTAAATCTTCTTCTGTTAATGCTAGGGACTCATACTATAGATTCATATTTGATTTGATACAAGAAAACGCAAAGTCTGCTACATTGTTTGCTGGATGCAACTTCTGGGGATGGGGAGGTATGGCTAATCCATCTACAGAGTATGAATACTGGAAACCGGGAGATGATTACACAGGAGATCCTGCACAAGAACAACAAGGACTTAATTCTGTGTTCGCGTCGGATAGCAGTACTGTGTCTTTAGTAAAAGATACAAATCTAAAATTACAGAAAATAAGGCTATAATTTATTATTATCTAATAATTAACAAATCATACAAAGATGAGGAAGATTATTGATTTAAGAAGATGGTATATGATGGTAATAATATCATTTATACCATTGTTGACATTTGCACAAGAAATGCAAGTGCAAGGGAACATCATCGATGAAAATGGCGAGCCATTGATCGGTGTCTCTGTGTTGGTTCAAGGAACTGGTACCGGTACTGTTTCGGATTTTGATGGAAATTTTATTTTAAACACATCTAAAAACAGTACATTGGTAATTTCGTATGTTGGTTATAAAGATCAGCAGATTATTGTTAAGAACGATAAGCCTTTGAGGATTACAATGATTCCGGATACACAAGCTTTGGAGGAAGTGGTGGTTATAGCTTATGGTTCGCAGAAAAAAGTTACAGTAACTGGATCTGTTTCTAATGTAAGCAGTAAAGAACTTCTGAAATCTCCATCTGCATCTTTAGGTAATGCAATTTCCGGTAAATTGCCAGGCCTTTCTACTATCCAGTATTCTGGCGTTCCTGGAGCAGATGATCCAACAATTTTCATTCGTGGTCAAGCTTCTTTAAATGGTTCAAATCCGTTGGTATTGGTTGATGGTGTTGAACGTTCGTTTACACAGATAGATCCAAATGAGGTTGCTGATATAACAATATTGAAAGATGCTTCGGCTACAGCCGTTTATGGTGTGAGAGGTGCTAATGGAGTAATTCTTGTGACTACTAAGCGTGGTACATCTGGAAAAACTCAGATTTCTGCTTCAACATCTTGGGGTGTACAAACTGTTACACAGTTCTTGGATATGGCAGACTCATATACATATGCAACTACGTTCAATAACGCGCGATTGTCTGATGGGAACGAAACATTACGATTCTTGCCAGAAGTTGTTGAGCATTTTAGAACTCACGACCAACCTATATTGTATCCTGATATTGATTGGGTTGATTATGCAATGAATGATATGGCATTACAAAGTCAGCATAATATATCTATAAATGGTGGTAATCAGGTAGCAAGGTATTTCGTTTCATTAGGTATGCTTGATCAGGATGGTATGTTTAAGACATTTGGAGAAGATCCGAATTCTAACTTTTCATATCGTAGATATAATTATCGTGCAAACTTGGATTTGAATTTAGGAAAACTTCAAGAGTTGTCAATAAACCTGGGAGGACGAGTTGAAAATAAAAATAGTATCGGTAATAATGGTGGTGATAATGGTGAAGAGTATATATTCCGTTATTTGATGGATGCACAGCCATTTTCCGGTGCTGGTATAGTTGATGGTAAATGGATAAAAACAAATCCTGCATTGATAAGTGATGAGAGTGCTGTTAGTCAAAGAGATGGTCTGGATACATTTTATGGACAAGGTTATAAAAAGACAATTACAAATGTTTTAAATCTTGACTTGATTTATAAGTTGAAATTAGATTTTATAACAAAAGGTCTGGATTTTAGATTAAAAGGTTCTTATAACTCAACTTATTACAATGTGAAAGATCGTACATGTGGACAACCGGCTAAATATATGCCTTATCTTGATGAAAATGGAAATATAGTATATCAACGTTCCGGTGATTATTGGAATCTAGGATATGCAGACAGTTCATGGCCTGAACGTAACTGGTATGCTGAAGCAAGTTTTAACTACTCAAGAAGTTTTGGCAATCATAATTTCTCTGGATTGTTGTTATACAATCAATCTAAATCATATTATTCATGGGATGCTAACAATAGTGCTTATATATCGGTGCCAAAAGGATATGTCGGTCTAGTAGGACGTATTACTTATGACTATAAACATCGTTATATGGTTGATGTTAATATGGGATATAATGGTTCTGAAAACTTTGCAAAGGGACATCGTTATGGCCTTTTCCCATCAGCATCTGTTGGTTGGACTGTATCAGAAGAAAACTTCTGGAAGCCAATTAAACCAGTATTCTCATATTTGAAATTACGTGCATCTGTAGGAACTGTAGGTAATGATAATTGTCAGGGTTACAGATTCTTGTATTTGCCAGCAGCTTGGACTATTACAAATGGTTATTATAATAATATAGGTGATTATGCCGGTTATAATTTCGGAACAACTAATACAACATTCTTAAATGTAGCACGTGAATATTCATCTGCTTCCCCAGATGTAACTTGGGAAACTGCTGTTAAATATAATTACGGTTTTGATGCAAAATTCTGGAATGATAAAATCAGTTTAGGGTTTGATTATTTTACAGAAGATCGTAAGAATATATTGATAAATAATGAAAATATGATACAGGCTCCTACTGCGTTGAGACCTTCATATATAAATTATGGTAGAGTGAAAAATCATGGTTATGAAATAACCTTGAGTTATTCTGATAAAATAGGAAAGGATTTCTCATTTACAATTTCTCCAACAGTATCTTATGCAAAAAATAAGATAATTGAACAAGCTGAAATTACAAGGCCTGATAAGTTGGTTAAAGCAAATAGTTATATGGGTAAGAAACTTGGATTGACCGAAGATACAGAAGTTTCTCCAGATTGGACATATGCAACAGGACATTCAATAGGTGCAAGAAAAGGATACTTATTCTTTGAGTTTTATGAAAAGGGAGTCACAGAAGAACGTTATAGAGAAAAATTTGGTCAAGATATACCACAACAGTTGGTATCTAATTTGATGAATGGTGATGCTGTATATGTTGATTTGGATGGTGATGGAGTAATCACTGAAGAGTATGACCAAATGTATATGGGATATACAGACAATCCGGAATTTACATTTGCTTTAAATTTCAGTTTGCAGTATAAAAACTTTGACTTCTCAATGCTATGGTCTGGTGCTGCACATGTTTCCAGAAACTTAGATGGAGTCTATAGACAACCATTTGGTCAGCAATATAATTCAGCTTTGTTGCAATGGGTAGTAGATAACGCTTGGACTGAAGAAAATGCGGAGAATGCAAAAATACCACGTATTACTTTTGCTAATGAAAAACAGAATCAGGCTAATTCTAATATTTGGTATTATGATTCAAAATATTTGAGATTAAAGAACGTTGAGATAGGATATAACATTAATAATGTCTCTTGGCTGCCTAAAGGTACAAATTTGCGTGTCTTTGCAAATGGAACAAACTTATTGACATTTACTCCACTTGATGCAAATGACCCTGAAAATACTGGTGGTGGATATGGAAGCTTTATTAAGTATCCTTTGATGAGAGTGTTTAATTTAGGTTTGAAAGTAAACTTTTAAATGAAATAAAGATGAAAATAATAAAATATATATTAGGAACTGCATTTACGATTTCTACCTTTTGTGGAATGACATCGTGTGTTGATCAAATAAGAGTTGGTGACTCTTTTCTTGAGAAGGCTGAAGGCGAAGATGTTAATGAAGATCTTATATTCTCAAAAAAAGTCTATACTGAATATCTATTATGGCAATGTTATGAAGGATTATATTCTCCTTTTAAGGGTTGTTATACATTAAACTCGGGTGTAATGGAAGCTTTGTCTGATATAATGCATTCAGAGCTAGGTTGGGATGAGCTTGGTCGTATGTTTTATACAGGAAATCTTACTGCAGCAAATGCAAATCCGGGATGGGTACAAAGTCGTTTTGCCTTTATATCACAAGGAGGCATCCAAAATATGTCCAATCAGAGTAAAAGATCTATATGGAATTGTGTCAGAGATTGTGAACTGCTTATAGATAATATACACAGAGTTCCGGATATGACTGATGCTGAGAAAGCACGTTATACAGCTGAAGCAAAAATAATATTGGCATGTAAATATTTTGACGGAATACGTCATTTCGGAGGACTTCCAATAGTAGATCATGCTTTCAAAGGTGAAGATCAAATGGAAGAAGGACGTTCGTCAATTGATAAAACAGTAAAGTTTGCATTAGGTTTGCTTGAAGAAGCAATTGCAGAGCCTAATTTACCTTGGAATTTACCGGACTCTGATTTGGCTACTTGGGCAGGTAGAATGACAAAAGCTTCTGCTGTTGGTTTAAAAGCAAAATTGCTATGTTTTGTAGCTAGTCCTATTTTTAATAGTGACACTCCATATTGTACAGAAGAACCTCAGGATGCTGTAGAAGCTTTGCAGGTATGGTATGGAAACTACGACCAACAGCGTTGGAAAGATGTGGTAGATGCTTGTGAGGAGTTTTTCAGAATGAATGCTGAGAATGGAAATTACTTTAAATTAGTTGAAGCTACGTCACAAACCGAACAAGGTTATAGAGAAGCGTATCGTAAAGCTTATCGTGCAAGAGGAAATAAGGAGACTATTATAGAAGTTCACGATAGAGTATATCTTACAGACTGGGATCAATGCCCAGGAAATGTTTGGCATACTGGAGCCTGTGCCGCGACTTTGGATTGGATGGAAATGTTCCCATGGAGTGATGGAAAGAATTTTGATGGTCAGAAATATTATAATCAGGCACCTGCAGAAGTGGATATTTTTGCAAATAGAGATCCTCGCTTATATGAAACAATGGTAGTACAAAAACGTGATTACCAATATCAGTATTATGGATCGGATAATCCTGTACAGATGTGGGTCGGTGGTGAGTTTAAGGTTTGCGGTAGCGATTGGGCTTGTAAGCCTTGGGGATTCCCGACTTATAAATATGTGCTTGATTTAGGTTCAGACGATCAGGGTGGTCAAGGTATAATTGATAATGAACCAATGCAGATAGCTTATTTGCGATTGTCTGAAATATACTTGATTTATGCTGAAGCTCTTGCGGAATGTGGAAGAAATAGAGAAGCTATTGAACAGATTAATATTGTAAGACGTCGTGTTGGATTGGGTGATATAGAAGTAAAAAATCCTGAACTTAATCTTATATCTAACAAGGAAAATCTTATAAACGAAATCATGCGTGAAAGAGCATGTGAATTGGGATTTGAATGTGAAAGTCGTTTCCATGATATGAATCGTCGTCTTCTTGTCAATGATTTTAAGAAACATTTAAGAGGAATGAATATTTATCGTTTGAACGATAATAACGAACGTGTTGAAAAACCATGGTCGGCTGATAGTGGTGAACCTTTCCCTACAAAATTTGAGTATGTGCCTTTCGAGATACAAGGCGCTAATCCAAGATTTGTATGGAGTAACCCTGAAAGATGGTCAAATAAATGGATACTTGCTCCACTTCCACCTGATGAAATTAATAAGAATTATGGGCTGACACAAAATCCTGGTTGGTATTAATCTTTTATAATTTCGATGACAATGAAAAAATACTATATAAATTCAAAAATTTGGCTTACTGCTGTATGTGCAGTCATAGCTAATAATATTAATGCTCAAAGTTCATTAATTGATTATAAAGACGGTAAGGTTGACTTGGGTATGAATATTGAGCAAAGTCAATTATTTACAACTGCTTCAACCGAGACTATATATGCTGAAGAGTTGGAGAAAACAGCAGCTATATCTTTGAAAGATGCATTATATGGAAGACTGTTAGGGTTAACTGCCTTAAAAAATGGAAAATTTGCAGGTGAGTCAGGGTATGGTGCTACTATGAATGTGCGTGGAAATCAAACTACAAGTGAGAATAATTTATTAATTCTTGTGGATGGTATTGAACGTTCTATAGATTATCTGACTGTAGATGAAGTAGAGTCTGTAACTATACTTAAGGATGCAGCTGCTACTGCATTATATGGTTATCAGGGTGTTAACGGCGCTTTGCTTGTTAAGACTAAAAGAGGAACTAAGGATGGTAAATTGCATATATCAGTGGGATATGATCATAAATTTACCTTTAATCCTAAAGTCGCAGATTTTGTAGATGCATATACATATGCTCAGGCTATAAATAAAGGTAGAATCAATGATGGATTGTCACCTATGTATAATGATTATGAATTGAATGCTTTTGCTACAAATCTTGCACCATATTATTACCCTAATGTAGATTGGAAAGATGAGGTGTTCAAGAATATGGGATCAGAGGATCAATTGAATCTGTCGATGAAAGGTGGTAATGAAAAGCTGCAATTTTTTGCAATGTTGGATTATACTGATAGCCGTGGTTTACTTGAAGGTACTGATCAGGAAATGTATTCATCTCAGCTTAAGTTCTCTAAGGCTAATGTGCGTGCCAATCTTGATATGGAACTTACTTCTACAACTAAGATGTCTGTAAATGCATTGGGAACATTCATAGAAACTAATCGTCCTAATGGTACTGATGCTGCTGGTATAACATGGATGCTTTATCAAACTCCGGCTTCTGCATTTCCTGTTAAAAACGATCCGGAAGGAACATTGGCTGATGTATGGGGAGGAAATACTACATACGGAGTGAATAATCCTGTAGCGCAGATTCAAGCGTCAGGTTTTCTTAAATCTCATGCGAGAATGTTCCAGGGTGATGTCTCTTTGACTCAAGATTTAGGTATGTTGTTGGAAGGTCTTAGTATAAACGGTAGAGTGGGATATAATAACTTTTCTGAAATATATGAGTCAAATTCACTTGGCTATATGTATGGATATCAGAAATATACTTTTGATAATAATGGTATTCCATCAGGTTTGACTACATATTCTGCAGGAAATAAAACCAGTAATTTGGAGTACAATTACTATATAAATCAACATAATAGTTCTTCATATTTATCATTGTCGGCCGATTATAAGACTTCTTTTACTGATGATGATAATTTTAATGCTTCTTTGATATGGCACCAGAAACATTCAACAACAAAACCAGTTGGTGTTACAGACAGGTATTTGACGTATAATCGTATGAATGTAATGGCTTATTTACATTATGATTTGAAGCAGAAATACATTGCAGATCTAGTATTAGCGATGAATGGTTCCAATAGATCATATCCTCAGAAATGGTCATTCTCGCCTGTTTTGTCATTGGGATATATTATGAAGAATGATGAAAATGCATCATTTATGAATCTGGCAAAACTAAGAATGTCTGCTGGAATTCAACATATTGATTATGTTCCAATTAATGGCTTATGGCTTGAAAACTATAGTGGAGGTGGCGGTGACTATTATTTTGGCTCTGGAACCGGCTCTCAAAATTGGGGTACTTTTATTGGATATCTGCCAACGAAAGATTTTAAATTGGAAACTGCATATAAGTTTAATCTGGGTGTTGATTTGCGTTTGGCAAAACAATTGGATGTTACACTGGATGCATATTATAATTATAGGGATAATATCTTGTTATCTGGTGATGGATTGATTTCAAGTGTAATGGGTATTCCTGCTTCTTACATTAACTACGGTAGAGTTGCAAATTATGGTGTTGAATTTGGTGCCAATTGGGTGAAGAAAGTGAATAATGACTTATCATTTAATGTGGGTGCAGATTTTACTTATGGAAGAAATAAAATATTACGTACTATAGAAAATGTTGCTTATGATTATATGTCTGCTGTAGGAGGTCGTGTTAATCAAGCCTGGGGACTAGAAGTTGATGGTTTCTTTAAAGATGAGAATGAAATTTCATCATCACCTTCCCAGAATTTTGATATAGTAAAACCTGGAGATTTTAAATATAAAGATCAGAATAATGATAAAATTATAAATGAGAATGATGTCGTTAAATTGGGATATGATACTAGTGTTCCTGAATTAAACTATTCTTTGAATTTAGGTTTCAGATTTAAAGATTTTGGATTCAATGCTTTATTTCAGGGCGCTGCATTATACACAGCTTATTTAGGCACTACAGGGGTTTGGCAACCATTGGTTGGAGGCGCTAACTTATCTCAAGAATATTATGATAATTGTTGGGACAATAGTGAAAACCCTAAATATCCTAGATTGACATCAAGAACAAATAACAACAATTATCGTGCAAACGATGTCTGGTATCAGAATATAAACTTCTTTAAGCTAAGGAATTGTGAGGTTTATTATTATCTGCCGGAGAGTCTTATATCTAAAATTAAAATGTCACAATGCAAACTTTTTGTAAAAGGAGAAAATCTTATGACTTTGTCTAATATGAAAGTTATGGATCCTGAAAATATTGGGACAAACTATCCTACTTTAATGGGAGTAAATTTGGGATTCTCTGTGAAATTTTAACATTAAAAAATTGAAGTAACATGAAACTAACAAAATATATTTCGATTTTGGCATTATTATCCATAAGTAATATTAGTTGTGTTGATCTTAATTATACTGAGGTTACTACTAATGATGAAGAATGGATTTATCAGAGTCCTGTTTATGGTATCCAGCAGCTTGTTACAAGTGTATATGCACGTATTCCTAATGGTTTTGACAAAAACTATGAGGGAACAAGCGGTTCTACATTGGCTGCTGCATCAGATGAAGCTGATTGCTCAATTTCTACCTCCAGTGTACGTATATTCTATAATGGTGCATGGAATCCTCAGAATCCTTTTTCTTTTACATGGGATAATTCTTACAAGGCAATTGCAGAGGCAAATAATTTTCTTGAGAAATTAGATAAGATTGATCTTAGTGCCTATGAGAACAATAACGATTATGAGGCAATGAAAACCAAATTTGAATTATTTGAATACGAGGTAAGGTATCTAAGGGCTTTCTTCTATTTTGAATTAGTTCGTGCCTATGGAGATGTTCCTTTCACTTTAAAAACTTTATCGGAAACGGAAGCTAATCAAATGAAGCAGAAGTCTAAGATTGAAATAATGGATTGGATTGTGGAGGAACTTGATAATATAGCTGAATATCTGCCTATTACTTATAAAAATGAACTTAATCAGGATATAGGTCGTGCTACACGTCCAATGTGTTTGGCTTTGAAAGCCAGAGTTCTACTTTATAAAGCATCGCCATTATTTAATACAGAGAGTAATAATCAATGGTGGCTGGATGCTGCCAGAGCAAATCATGATGTTATTAAATATGCAGCAGAATGGGGTATTACTTTAGGTAATTACGCTAATATTGGGGGAGCAGAGAATGGAGACGGCTCTGAGGTTATAATGGCTTCTAAACAAGGAATGATGAGTATATGGGAGCAGTATAATTATCCGATTGGGGTAGAAAATGGTCAAGGTGGAATGTGTCCTACGCAAACTCTTGTTGATGCATATGAAGTAAATGATGGAAGCGGTCTTTCATTTGGAGAAAAATATTCTGAGCAGACAATAAATGTTACTCAAGTAAATCCTTATGCAAATCTTGACCCAAGATTCGGTATGACAGTTGTAAAAAACGGTGATATATGGCCAAATTACAATACAACTCCTATAGAAACTTTTGAAGGAGGTATTAATGCAAGTCCGTTACTAAATGCTACAGAAACAGGATATTATCTGAAAAAGTATTGTGATTGTAATGTAAATATATCTACAAATGATGCTACTACGACATCTCATGCTTGGATTATAATGCGTTTAGGTGAATTCTATCTGAATTATGCAGAGGCAATGTATAACTATTATAACAATGCAGATACCCCTGGTGAATTTGATCTTACAGCTAATGGTGCTATTAATATACTTAGAGACCGTCAGGATGTTCAGATGCCCCATTGGAGTGGAACTCCTGATAATTGGTTGGAAAAATATGAGCGTGAAAGGTTTGTTGAACTAGCTTTTGAAGACCATCGTTTTTGGGATCTCAGACGTTGGAAACAAGGAGATAAATTAAAGACTATAAAGATAGCAAATATTACAAAGGATTCTAATGGTGATATCATTTTGACTAGAAATCAGAAAGAACGTGTTTGGTATGAAAAATATTATTTCTTCCCTATTTCTTTCTCTGAAATTAATAAGAATCACAATTTGGTACAGAATCCTGGATGGGAAAACAATATTAACTAATTAAATGATGAAATGATGAAAAGGAAAATATATTATTTTATAGCATTATTTGCTTGTTTTTATTTCTCCTCATGTACAGATGAGAATGAAGATATGGGCTTTTCGGAGTTGTCTATTTCATCTTTTTACCCAACTATAGTAATGGATGGAACGGAAGTGACTATAGCAGGTGCAGCTCTTAATACAGTGACAGAAGTTGTATTTCCTGATGGGAAATCGTCAACTGATATAACTATTGTAGATGATAAGTTATTGAAGGTGATTGCTCCAACGGATGTTAGCGAGACTGCAGCTCCGTTAGTATTAAGATCATCAGATGGTGAGGTCTCAAGTCGCCAGACAATTAAAAAAGCAAAAACGTTATTTTCTTCTTATATATATTCAGACAATGAGGGCGCTGTTACAGGATCTGAATTAACCATCTCAGGAACAGACCTTTTACTGGTTGAGAAAATTAGAATCTCTGATGAAAATAAAACGATTGAAATACCATCTCTAGAGATGATACGTAAATCGAATGATGCAATAAAATTCACAGTACCAGAAGATTCGCCTATTGGTGATAATATAAAAGTAACCCTCGTTTTTGAAAACGGAACTTCTATGAATCTTCCTGATATTAATATACAAGAAGGTTCAGGTGGAGGTACTTGGGTAGAAAAAGAGGTTGTTTTGTATGATGGTGAACCTGTTGCAACAGGTGGTTGGGATACTTCTCTTCAAGTTCCTAATTCAGATTTGCCTAAATTAAAAGTTGGAGATGTTATAAGGGTTTATATTTCTGATGTTGAAAGTGGTGCTCAGGGATCATTGAAATGTACAGCGGATGGCTGGCCAGGAATAGATACTGAGTTTGAATATTTTGATATTACGCAACAGGATATTGATGCCGGATATTATATGTGCACATTAACCGAAAATGCAATAACTAATCTGAGCGGAAATAATTTGATTGTAGCTGGTCAGAATTATACTATAACTAAAGTCAGTGTATTTACTTCAGTATTTGTTGAAGATACGGATGACGCAAGAGAGCCTATTACTGACAAGACTGTTATACTTATGGACTTTGAAACTACAGAAGGACATAACGCAAGTTGGGATAATAGCTGGACTCAAGGCGTTGAACTTGAATTCCCTACAGAAAATAATGGAAATATATATGCAAGACTGAAGACAACTGTAGAAGGTGAAATATGGTTGCTCAATTGTAATCATGTTGATAGAGGTACTGTAAGTAATATTGAGAATTATGCTGTTAAGTTTGATTTGATGATTGAGGAAGGTGTAACAGGGGCTTCACAGGCTGCTATGCAATTGATCCTATCAGATAATTGGTTGTGGGTTGGACAAGGTTTCTTCCCTGAAACAACTAATGGTAAGTGGATAACTGTTTCATACAAGATTTCAGATCTTAATGCTGATCTTACCGGTGATTTTACATTTGGTACTAATACAAATGGAATGTATGGTAGTGATGTTCCAGCTGGAATTAATATAGATAATTTGCGATTGGACCCTATTGAATAAAAACATGAGAATAATAATTAGTTATATTATTTTAGTTGTGGGAACCCTGTTAACGGGTTCCTGCAAAAATAATACTGATAATAGTTTTACTGGAACAGAGTTACAACTTTTAAATATCTCACCTCAGGATAATGAAACTGTATATCCTGGTAATATGGTTGTAACTTTTAGTTTTAATACAGATGTTTGGATCTTGGACAAAACTAAAATAACAGTAAATGGTGAAACTACCAACAATTTGAAAGCAACGAATAAAGATGTTGTTATTAGTTTAAATACAGTCTCTAATACGGATTATGAGATAATGCTTGCTGCTGGTGCAATTAGAACACATGATGGATTTGTATCTAAAGAGGATTATTCCGTTAGTTTTAAGTGCGTAGAACATGAAGCATTAGCTTTAAGTAAGGAAGCCACTAACTTATATAATTTCCTTAAGGAAAATTATGGTAAGAAAGTGCTTTCAGGTACCATGGCAAATGTATCTTTAAATCAAAATGAGGCACAATGGGTTTATAGTAAAACAGGGAAATATCCTGCAATAAATTGTATAGACTATATTCATCTTTATGCGTCCTCGGCTGGTAGCTGGATTGATTATTCACTGATAGACTTTTTGGAGAATTGGTGGAATAATAATGGAATAGTAGCTGCTATGTGGCATTGGAATATGTTAGCTAATAATGGCGTTGATTATTCCTGTACTCCGGGTCAAGGAGCAAAAGAGACATCATTTGATGTATCAAAGATAAATGATGAATCGTCAGAGGAATATGCGATAATGATGAGAGATATAGATAAAGTAGCAGATTATCTTCTTCTTTTAAAGAATAAAAATATTCCTGTGATATGGCGGCCATTACACGAAGCAGGTGGCAGTTGGTTCTGGTGGGGTACAGACAGACAGGCGTGTATAAAGTTATGGCAAGTAATGTATAATAGATTTAAAGAAAAAGGATTAAACAATCTTATATGGGTTTGGACATTGGCTATAAAGTATAACGAGGAAATATCTGACGGCTTCTCTTGGTATCCAGGTGATGATTATGTTGATATAATTGGTTACGATATGTATAATGTGAGTGACGTTGCTAAAACTAATGATATCTTCCAACAGATGACAAACGAATGGCCAAATAAGCTTATTACTTTAAGTGAGTGTGGAAATGTCCCTGATATAGGAAGTCAATGGAATATTGGAGCAAAATGGTCATGGTTTATCCCGTGGTATGATTTTGAAAGGACTAATGACATGACTTCATCTGAATTTAACAAAGATGAACATGGGCATGCAAATGCAGATTGGTGGAGAACTGTAATGCAGAATGAAATAGTTATAACAAGAGATAAGATGCCTAGTCTTAAATAGTTGCAATTAATTATAATATTATGAGAAATATATTAGCTTTTTTAATAACATTACTTAGTATTCAGGCTTTTCCTCAAATTAAGGGAGAAGAAATAAATGTTATAGTTTCGCCGGATCATATTGACTGGAATTATCAACTAGGAGAAAAATGTACTTTTACAGTTAGAGTGCTTAAAGCTAATAATTTGTTGCCGGATGTAGTAATAGATTATGAGTTGGGACCTGAAATGTATCCAGTAGAGAAAAAATCCGGAGTAAAACTCAAAGATGGAAAAATAACTCTTACCGGCAAAATGAATACTCCAGGTTTCTTTATGTGTAAGGTTAATGCAACGGTAAACGGACGTAAATATGAAGGATTGGCAAATGCTGCATACGAACCTTTGAAATTAAAGCCTGTCACTGAAAAACCAAAGGATTTTACTTCATTTTGGACAGAATGTATAAGCAAGGCTAGAGAAGTTCCATTGGATTATAAAATGAAACTTTTACCCGACAGATGTACGGAAACGGTAAACGCATATGAGGTAAGTTTCCAAAATAATCGTTATGGCTCACGTATTTATGGTATTCTTACTATACCTGTAAAGGAAGGCAAATATCCGGCTTTGCTTAGAGTTCCTGGAGCTGGTGTACGTCCATATCAGGGAGATACGTATATAGCTTCAAAGGGAGCGATAGTTCTTGAGATAGGAATACATGGCGTGTCTGTTACCCAAGAACAGAAAATTTATGATGATTTACAAAATGGTCCATTGAATGGTTATTGGACTTTCAATTCTCATGACAGATTTAATTGCTATTATAACCGTGTTATAACAGGGGTAATACGTTCTATAGACTTTATTGAATCTTTGCCACAGTTTAATCATGAACAGTTAGGTATAACAGGTTCCAGTCAGGGAGGTGCATTGTCAATAATTGGAGCTGCATTGGATTCAAGAATAACGTTTTATGCGGCAATTCATCCGGCACTTTGTGATCATTCGGCATTTTTGCAGAAACGTGCAGGAGGCTGGCCTCATTATTTGTATTATGAGAATAATCCAAGTGAAGAACTGATTAAAAATATTCAATACTATGATACTGCGAATTTTGCGACTCTGCTTAAAGTTCCAGGTTGGTTCAGTTTTGGTTATAATGATGTGGTATGTCCTCCTACATCGGTATATTCTGCGTATAACGTAATAACTGCTCCAAAAGAAGTCCATACTTATCTTCAGACAGGTCATTACTGGTATCAGGAACAGTATGATGAATGGAATAACTGGCTTTTAAAGATGCTGGAGGTACAATAATTCAAGAAACTATATAATATGGTTAAAATAGTATCATATAACGTGTGGTTGTTTTTTTATTTTTGCAATGAAAGAGTAATAAAAATAAGTTTATGACTAAATCTAAATTTTTTTCGGTTATACTTATGGCGTTGTCTGTAATGTCATGTTCTGATATAGAAAAGGAAACAGTAAATAAAACACCTGAAGCAGAGGAAATGCTTGACAAGTTAAGAGATATTTCTGCAGAAAAGAAATTTATGTTCGGTCATCATGATGATCCGGTATATGGAATTGGATGGGATGGTGATGAAAACAGAAGTGATGTTAAAAGTGTGTGTGGTGATTATCCTGCTATAATGTCTTTTGATTTGGGACGTATGGAGATTTTTGGTGACAAGACTTTGGATAATGTCCCTTTGGATAGAATAAGAAAAGAGGTCATTGCACAATATGAAAGAGGAGGTATGTCATCTTTCAGTTGGCATGTAGATAATCCGCTTACAGGAAAAGACTCTTGGGATGTAAGTGATTCAACTGTTGTAAAATCTATATTGCCAGGCGGTGTTAATCATGAAAAATTTATGGGATGGTTGGACAAGATTGCCGATTATATGAATTCTATAAAAACATCTGATGGTGTCAAGGTTCCTATCTTGTTCCGCCCATGGCATGAACATACCGGCAGCTGGTTCTGGTGGGGACAAAATTTGTGCTCTACAGAAGATTATAAAGCGCTTTGGCGTATGACTTACGACAGAATGCAGGAAAAAGGTGTTACACAGCTCCTTTACGCGTATTCTCCAGGTACAGAACCTAAGGACTCAACTGAGTATCTTGAACGTTATCCGGGTGATGATATCATTGACTTGATTGGTGTTGATGCCTATCAGTTTGACCGTGATGCTTATTTGAAGAGTTTGAATAATTCATTGACTATAATGTCGCAGGTAAGCAAGGCGCATAATAAGCTGATGGCTGTAACTGAAACAGGATACGAGACTATTCCTGATTCGTTGTGGTGGACTCAAACCTTGATGCCGGCAATAGAGAAATATCCTATTAGCTATGTTCTGGTATGGAGAAATGCCAGAGAAAGGGAGAATCATTATTATGCTCCTTACCCAGGACATAAATCTGTTCCAGATTTTGTGAATTTCTATAATGATCCTCGTACTTTGTTTGCAGGTGATATGAAAACTATAAAATAAACTAAATTAAAATAGAAATGAACCAATTTGACGAAAATGTAAAAAAACTGTTTGAACAGCATGAAGAGTTGATTACTCGTAAGAATGAACCTGTTGAAACATCGAATGGAGTTTATACTCGCTACAAATATCCTGTGGTTACCGCAGCTCATACTCCTGTGTTCTGGCGTTATGATTTGGACGAAAAGACAAATCCGTATCTGATGGAACGCATTGGAATGAATGCTACAATGAATTCTGGCGCGATAAAATGGAATGGAAAGTATCTTCTGGTTGTACGCGTAGAAGGTGCCGACCGTAAATCTTTTTTTGCGGTTGCCGAAAGTCCTAACGGAGTTGATAATTTCCGTTTTTGGGATTATCCTATTACTATGCCTGACGATGTAATTCCGGCTACTAACATATATGATATGCGTCTGACAGCACATGAGGATGGATGGATTTATGGTATATTCTGTGCAGAACGTCATGATGATAGTGCTCCTGCTGGAGATCTTTCGTCTGCTACTGCCACAGCGGCAATTGCACGTACAAAAGACTTGAAAAATTGGGAACGTCTGCCTGATTTGAAATCAAAGAGCCAGCAGAGAAATGTTGTCCTTCATCCTGAGTTCGTAGATGGTAAATATGCATTCTATACTCGTCCTCAAGACGGATTTATTGATGCCGGAAGTGGTGGCGGAATAGGTTGGGCTTTGGTTGATGATATTACTAATGCTGAAATTAAGGAGGAGAAAATTATCGACCAGCGCTATTATCATACTATTAAGGAAGTTAAGAACGGTGAGGGACCTCATCCTATCAAGACTCCTAAAGGATGGTTGCATTTGGCTCATGGCGTTCGTGGTTGTGCTGCAGGATTGCGTTACGTACTTTATATGTATATGACTTCATTGGAAGATCCTAGTAAGCTGATTGCATCTCCTGGAGGTTATTTTTTGGCACCGGAAGGAGAGGAAAGAATCGGTGATGTATCAAATGTGCTTTTCACTAATGGATGGATAGCTGATGAGGATGGCAAGGTATTTATTTATTATGCATCTTCGGATACACGTATGCATGTGGCCGTTTCTACTATTGACAAACTTGTGGATTACTGTATGAATACTCCACAGGATGGTCTGACTACTACAGCTTCTGTAGAAACATTGAAAAAACTTATAGATAAAAATTTGAAATTAATAAAATAAAAAGAAGGAGTAAGTACTGCTATGATAAAACTCACGGAAAAGATTGGCTATGGTTTTGGCGATATGGCATCGTCCATGTTCTGGAAACTGTTTGGAGCTTATTTGATGATATTCTACACTGATATATTCGGATTGCCTGCTGCAATGGTCGGTACTATGTTTTTGATAACGCGTATATGGGACTCGGTTTTTGACCCTATAGTAGGTGTAGTAGCTGATCGTACTTCAAGCAAGTGGGGAAAATTCAGACCATATCTGCTATATCTTGCAGTTCCGTTTGGTTTGATAGGAGTACTTACTTTTTATACACCTCCGTTTGGTGACGCAGGTAAGTTGGTATATGCATATATCACATACTCGCTGATGATGATGGTTTATTCGGGTATTAATGTCCCTTATGCATCATTGTTGGGAGTAATGAGTCCTGATCCTAAAGAACGAAATACTCTTTCCACCTATAGAATGATGTTTGCCTATATAGGTAGTTTTATAGCATTATTACTGTTCATGCCAATGGTTAATGTCTTTAGCGGTAATAGTAAGGATTTGTCTGATCAGCAGTTTGGATGGTTCATGGCTGTCGTAGTTATTGCTGTGATGTGCATACTTTTGTTCTTGGGATGTTTTGCATGGACTAAAGAACGGGTAAAGCCTATTAATGAAAAGAAAACTTCGCTTAAGGATGATATCAGGGATTTGTTTCATAACAAGCCATGGTGGATTTTATTCGGAGCAGGTGTGGCGACACTTGTATTTAATTCTATACGTGACGGAGCGGCAGTTTACTATTTTAAATATTTCGTACTTGAAGAAGAACACAATACGATTTCTTTAATGGGGGTTTCGTTTGTCTTGAGCGGACTTTATCTTTCTGTTGGGCAGATAGCGAATATTATAGGTGTTGTTCTAGCCGCCCCTTTAAGTAATAAAATAGGTAAAAAGAATACATTTGCATTGTCAATGCTTGTGGCATCTGTACTTAGTGTTATTTTCTTTTGGTTCGATAAGGATGATTTGTCGTTGATATTCATATTCCAATGCCTTATTAGTATTTGTGCAGGAAGTATATTCCCTTTATTGTGGTCAATGTATGCAGATTGTGCAGATTTCTCGGAGTTGGAGACTGGAAATCGTGCTACAGGATTGATTTTTAGTGCTTCGTCTATGAGCCAGAAATTCGGATGGGCTATAGGTACCGCAGTAACAGGCTGGTTGTTGTCTTTCTTCGGCTTTCAGGCTAATGCTGAGCAAAGTGCTGAGACAATTAACGGTATAAAAATGTTTTTAAGTCTGCTTCCTGCGGCAGCGGCATTCATCTCGGTTATATTTGTTTGTTTTTATCCTTTGGGCGAACAGAAGATGAAAAATGTAATGGAACAATTGAATTTAAAACGTAAGTAAATTATGTCTAATGAAATGGTGAAACAACTAAGTTCTGAGGTAAAAGCTGAACTTGAAAATAATATGCTTCCATTCTGGATGACAAGAATGGAAGACTGTGAGAATGGCGGATTTTACGGACGTATTTCAGGTGAAAACGAGTTGTATAAGTCTGCCTCTAAAGGAGCAATCTTGAATGCGCGTATCTTGTGGACTTTTTCTGCAGCTTATCGCTTGTTGGCTAAAAAAGAATATCTTGATACAGCAACCCGCGCGAAGGATTACATCATAAATCATTTTTATGACAAGGAATTTGGAGGTATTTATTGGGAACTTGATTATCTTGGAAATCCTGTAGATACTAAAAAACAGATTTATGCAATAGGTTTTGCTATATATGGTCTTAGCGAGTATTCTCGTGCAACAGGAGATGCAGAAGCTTTAGATTACGCAAAGCGTTTGTTTGATGTGATTGAGAAATATAGTTTCGACTCTGAAAGAAATGGCTATGTTGAGGCTTTGACTCGTGAATGGCAACCTATAGAGGATATGCGTCTAAGTGATAAGGATGAGAATGAAAGAAAAACAATGAACACTCATTTGCATATTCTTGAACCATATACAAATCTGTATCGTGTATGGAAGGATGAAAGATTGAAGAAGCAGATAAGTAATCTTATTGATATATTCTTGGAAAAGATTCTTGATAAAGAAACTTATCACTTGAACCTTTTCTTTGAAGATGACTGGACAAATAAATATCATATTGTTTCTTATGGACATGATATTGAGGCTTCATGGCTTATTCATGAGGCTGCACTTGTGTTAGGTGATGAGGATATATTGAAAAAGGTGGAACCTGCTATTGTTAAGATTGCTGAGGCTGCTGACGAAGGATTGAATCCTGACGGAAGTATGATTTATGAAAACTTTATAGATAAAGGAAAAGTTGATAGAGAACTGCATTGGTGGGTTCAGGCTGAAAATGTGGTGGGACATATGAATCTGTACCAGTATTTTGGAGACAGACAGGCGCTTGAAAAGGCTGTTAAATGCTGGAATTTTATAAAGACATTCATTATTGACGGACAGAATGGTGAATGGTACTGGAGTGTATATGCTAATCACGAAGTGAATATTAAAGACGACAAGGCTGGTTTCTGGAAATGTCCATATCATAACGGACGTATGTGTATGGAAATATTGGAACGCTTCAGTTGGATTTTTTTATATAAAAGGTCTTATCAAATAAAATGAAAATTATGAATAACGTTAAAAATATAGCTATGGCTTCATTGGTATGTTTGGGAAGTTTGGCGGTAGATGCGCAGGTAGCTCCTGCAATACCTTCTGATCCTGAGATTGAGGTAAATATCCAAAGATGGTTAAAGAAAATGACATTGGAGGAGAAGATTGGTCAGATGTGTGAAATTACAGTGGATGTGGTTACTGATTTTCCCGGTAGCAAGAACGGATTCAAGCTGAGTGAAGCTATGTTGGATACCGTGATAGGCAAATATAAGGTGGGATCTATATTGAATGTTCCTCTCAGTGTCGCTCAAAAGAAAGAAGTATGGGCGTCTGCCATCAGACAGATTCAGGAAAAATCCATGAAAGAAATAGGAATACCGTGTATTTATGGTGTCGATCAGATTCATGGAACGACATATACTTTGGATGGAACATTGTTTCCTCAGGGGGTAAACATGGGAGCTACATTCAATCGTGCTCTTGTACGTCGTGGAGCTGAAATCTCTGCTTATGAAACAAAGGCAGGATGTATTCCATGGACATATGCTCCTGTTGTGGATTTAGGGCGTGATCCTCGTTGGCCACGAATGTGGGAAAATTATGGTGAGGATTGTTATTTGAATGCGGAAATGGGTGTTGAAGCTGTGAAAGGCTTTCAGGGAGAAGATCCGAATCATATTGGTGAATATAATGTAGCAGCATGTATGAAACATTATATGGGTTATGGTGTTTCGGTTTCCGGAAAAGACAGAACTCCTTCTTCTATATCCCGTACTGATATGCGTGAAAAGCATTTTGCTCCTTTCCTCGCGGCTGTTAAGGCAGGTGCTCTGTCTGTAATGGTCAATTCCGGTGTTGACAACGGAATACCTTTTCATGCAAATAAGGAATTATTGACAGAATGGTTGAAAGAAGATCTGAATTGGGATGGTATGATAGTTACAGACTGGGCTGATATTAATAATCTTTGCACCCGTGATCATATTGCTGAAACTAAGAAAGAGGCTGTAAAGATAGCTATCAATGCCGGTATTGATATGTCAATGGTTCCATATGAAGTGAGTTTTTGTGATTATCTCAAGGAACTGGTGGAAGAGGGAGAAGTTCCTATGAGTAGGATTGATGATGCTGTGGTCAGAGTGTTGAGACTGAAATACCGTTTAGGATTGTTTGATAATCCATATTGGGATATTAAGAAATATGATAAGTTCGGGTCAGAAGAATTTGCCTCTGAAGCTCTTCGTGCCGCTGAAGAATCTGAAGTCCTTCTTAAAAATGAAGGTAATATTTTACCTTTGAAAAAGGGTACAAAGATTTTGCTTTCAGGTCCTAATGCCAATTCAATGCGTTGTCTGAATGGCGGATGGTCGTATAGTTGGCAGGGACATCGTGCGGATGAATTTGCCGGTGCTTATAATACAATATATGAAGCTTTATGTAATGAATTCGGTAAAGATAATATAGTTTATGAGCCTGGTGTTACTTATGCTCCATATAAGAATGATAACTGGTGGGAAGAGAATACCCCTGAGATAGAAAAAGCTGTAAAAGCTGCGGAAGGGTCTGATGTTATTATTGCTTGTATCGGTGAAAATTCATATTGCGAGACTCCTGGAAATATGAGCGATTTGACATTGTCTGTTAATCAGCGTAATCTGGTCAAGGAATTGGCAGCTATAGGTAAACCGGTAATACTTGTATTGAATCAGGGAAGACCGAGAATTATCAATGATATAGAGCCTTTGGCTGATGCAGTTGTTAATGTGATGTTACCGGGAAATTATGGCGGTGATGCATTGGCCAATTTGTTGTCCGGCGATGCAAACTTTAGCGGTAAGATGCCTTTTACTTACCCACGCTATATAAATTCATTGGCTACATATGACTATAAACCTTGTGAAAACATGGGACAGATGGGAGGTAATTATAACTATGATGCTGTTATGGATGTTCAGTGGCCTTTTGGATATGGTTTGAGTTATACAACTTTCGAATACAGCAATCTAAAGGTGAATAGAACAGAGTTTGTTGATACGGATGAACTGGTATTTTCTGTTGATGTCACTAATACTGGACGTGTAGCAGGTAAAGAAAGTGTTCTTCTTTACTCAAAAGATTTGGTAGCAAGCAGTACTCCTGATAATATTCGTTTGCGTAATTTTGATAAAATAGAACTCGCTCCTCAGGAAACAAAGACTGTTACCTTGAAGCTGAAAGGCAGTGATCTCGCTTTTGTCGGTTATGATGGAAAATGGCGTCTTGAGAAAGGTGATTTTACTATTAAGTGTGGCGGCCAAAGTATTGATATAAGTTGTATTCAAACAAAAATATGGGACACTCCTAATCGTTGATTTAACAGGTGCTGTTATAAGCATATAGGCTGTATTGTAATTTACAATGCAGCCTATATGCTTATATACAAGAGACTTATGTTCGTTGTTGTCAGATAATAATTATTACAAAGTGAAGAGAACATTTTTGCGAATACTTTATATTTCAAATAATAATGGTTAGCTTTGTAAGCTAATCGCTAAACATGTGTAACTATAAAACTAGAAGTACACAAAAGTATAGACTTGACAGCTAAAATAATTCTTATGCAAAGTATATTGATAGTAGAAGATGAGAAGCGTGTAGCCGACCTGCTGAAGGCCGGACTCTGTATCATATTCTGACATATCAATCAATCTTAATACATGCGAAGTAACAAGAAACGGGATGCAGATAAAACTGTCTCCTAAGGAATATAACCTGCTTGTCTATATGGTGGAAAACCCGGAAAGGGTGATAAGCCGTATGGAGATAGCCGAGAAGGTTTGGAACACTCATTTTGATACTGGAACAAACTTCATTGATGTCTATATAAACTATCTGCGCAAGAAGATAGACAAAGATTTCGATGCCAAACTTATACACACAAAACCAGGAATGGGATTTATTCTGACAGATAAACCGCTATGAAGATAAGAACCGTACTAACTCTTAAAAATTCGCTTGTAACAGCAGCTGTTTTCGCGCTATGCTTGTCATTGGTATATGTGGCGAGCGAGCATATCCGGAGCAAAACTTTTTTTCATGACCTCAGGAGCGAGGCTGTGACAAAGGCCCATCTCTTCTTGGGAGGGCAGGTGGACTCGGAAGTGATGTAGTCCATATATCTTAATAACCGTAAGTTTATCAATGAGGTTGAAGTGGCTGTGTATGACACTTCATTCCTTATGCTCTATCACGACGCAGTGCAGAATGATATAATAAAGGAGGACAGCGCTATGATACAGACCATAGTGACTGATGGTGATATGGAGTTTTATGTTGACGGTTATCAGTGTATAGGTATGCTTTATGACTATGGAGGAAGAAAATATGTGGTTACAGCAGCTGCGTATGACGGATATGGATATGATAATCTCTCCTCTCTTCTTAATGCACTTATAGTATTGTTTGTTATTGGACTGAGTCTTTTGTTCGTTTCGGGATATTATCTTTCGCGTGCGGCATTAAAGCCAATCCGTGATATTGTGGCAGAGGCAGAGAATATCTCAGCAACAAGTATCAGTCGCCGCTTGCCTGTCAAGAACGAAAAGGATGAACTTGGCGAACTGGCAACTACATTCAACGATTTGCTTTCAAGGCTTGAAGAGTCTTTCAATTCGCAGAAGATGTTCGTAAGTAATGTGCCGCACGAACTGCGTACTCCACTTGCGGCTTTGATGGCAGAGCTGGGAATAACACTTCAGAAAGAGCGTACTCCGCAGCAGTACAGGGATGCGCTTGATAATGTGATGAACGATGCACGCAGGATGAACAGTCTTATAGACGGACTACTTAATCTTGCCAAGGCCGATTATGGTAAGGAGCAGATAAGTATGCAGGAAATACGTCTTGACGAACTTCTGCTTGATGTGCGCGAATGTATTCTCAGGGCGCACCCTGAATATAAGATTGAATTGGTTTTATTATATGGGCGGTGCTGTATGTAGCAGCGTCAGCGTTTCTGATGTGGAGGGAACTGAAGAACTTCCGGAACAGAAAAAAGAAAATAAAGTGAACGGAGTGTTATGGGGATATGCTGAACGGAAATTATCAGACAAGGTTTATTTGCTGTTGCAGGCTTCAGGTTCGCTGTATAAGGCTTCGGAATGTAAAAACTATTTCGGCATAGGTTCACTGGCAGAACTTGGAAAAAGATAGAAGCCGGTGCTTTTGTAGGATATGCAACTTTCTCAACTGAATATGAAATTGCATCGGAATTAACCTGCAAGATTCAATTGAGGAAGAACCTTTACGTTCAGCCTGCATTGCATTATGTTCATAATGGACATTTTAGCGGTGTGGCAGGATTATTCAGAATGGGGTGGAGTATATGAATATGGATTTTGGGACATTAATTAAATGTTCACTTATTTTGTGAATATAAATAAAACTATTATCTTTGTGTCAGACAATAATATAAAGATTAATGTATATTGAGTTTGACAAAGAATATCTGCGTGAACTGTTTGAAAATGGTCATACGAATGATAGAAAACACCGTTATCAGCCAGAGGTTATAAGAGGATACCAGAAAGCTGTGTTTACTATTATTTCAGCTAATACCATAACAGATTTATTCCGTTTCAATGCTTTAAATTACGAGACGTTGCATGGAGATAAGGAAGGTATTTCGTCAGTTAGAGTAAACCGTAAGTATCGTCTTGAGTTTACGGTAAGAGAAGAAATGGGCGAGCAGATAATAACTGTATGTCGATTATTGGATATAAGTAACCATTATAAATAAGTAAATATGGATACATCAAAGAAAATTTATGCCCCACATGAATTGGTTCCATCTATACCGATACATCCCGGAGAGATGCTTAAGGATGAACTTGAGGCGCGTGGTATTTCGCAGCGTAAATTTGCTGCTATTATAGGTATGGCATATACTGCATTTAATGAGATTATAAATTGCAAAAGACCTATAACTACTGATACGGCTCTTAAGATAGAAGCGGCAACAGACATCCCTGCTTATATTTGGATTAATATGCAGTCTGCATATAATATGCAGATAGCCAGACATGATAGTAAGTTGTCTGCCATTTTGGATAATATACGGAAATCTGTAGCGGTATTTTAAATTAAAGCCGTTCAGCGAACATTCACTAAACGTTCACTGAACGGCTTTTTCTCTTTATGCAGGATAATTCAAATTCTCCTCAGTAGCTTTTTCCAGTACCTCTTCCAGATATTTCTTTGCTTCCCATTTTGCCATAGGAAGATTCATCATCAGATAATTACCGCAGTCTTTGGCTGTAGCTCCCGGAACTTCACCTTCATAATCGGCAATGAAACGGAAAGTTTCTATCATCAGCGGAAGAATGTCTGACGATTTCAAATCACCTTTTACTACAAGATAGTTGCCTGTGAGGCATCCCATAGGACCCCAATATATAATCTTGTCTGCCCATACAGGATGGTTGCGGAGGAATGTAGCAGCTAAATGTTCTATTGTATGGATAGCCGAAGGACTTAATGCAGGCTCACGGTTAGGCTCTTTCATGCGTACATCGAAAGTGGTTACAATCTCTGTTCCTACATGGTCTTGTCTTGATACGTATATTCCGCGCAGCATACGGATATGGTCGATTGTAAAGCTTGGTATCTTTTTCATGAGTGAAGAATTATAAATTAATAATTAAAAATTATCCAATTTTATTTGGCAACGCCTTCAGAAATGTTTCCGTTACCTTGAACGAACGGTTTGCCATTTCTCCCCAGAAATTCAGATACTGATCGAAATGGTTCTCTGCTCCCGGAGTGTCGCTGATGATTCTGAAGCTGATGAAAGGAACCTTATACAGATAGCATACCTGGGCTATTGAAGCGGATTCCATATCCACAGCCAGACCTTCGTGGAAGTTGGATTTTATTTCGTCAAGTTCCTTACGGTCAGTGATGAATTTGTCGCCTGTGCAGATGAGGCCACCGTGGATGGCAGTTTCAGTGTCGAGCGACATGGCTGTATTGTATAGAGTTTCGTTACCCTCGAAGAAAGTAGGCAGCCCCTGAATCTGTCCGTAGGCATTTCCTTCGCCACACCATACATCGTGATATACTATATTGCGGCTCACCACTACATCCATCACCTTCAGACAAGTGTCTATACCTCCTGCCACACCGGTGCTGATGATACAGTCAGGCTGGAAGTTGTTTATCATTTCCACTGTACCTGCTGCGGCATTCACCTTTCCTATACCGCACTGCATCAGTACTATTTCGTTGTTGTTGATTTTTCCTTCTATGTAGCTGAAAGGACCTTTGTTTGATTCTTTTATCTCTGTAAGTTGGTTTGCCAGTTGCTTCTGCTCGGAAGACATGGCTGTGATAATTCCTATTTTCATTATGAGTTTTTGAGTTTTTAAGTTCTTTAGTTTTGACTTCTGTTCCAAAAACGGTAACACAAATTTATTTTGTGGCAAATTTACAATTTTTCAATCAGTATTATGTTATCTTTGCCAACTGAAATGTCAAAAACTAACAAACTCATAAACAATGAACTCATTCAAGAAATTTATTCCGGACCTGGTGGCTGTGGTACTGTTTGCGGTAATATCGTTTGCATACTTCTTTCCGGCAGTCACAGAGGGACGAGTGCTGGCACAGGATGATGCCGTTGCAGGTATAGGTGCCGGACAGGAGCAACAGGAGTATCTGGAGAAGACAGGCGAGCGAACCAGATGGACAAACTCCATATTCGGAGGTATGCCTACATACCAGATGGCACCGAGCTATGATTCTACCGAGGTGCTTGGATTCGTACAGAAACTGTATGGATTGTTTCTCCCGTCGTGCACATGGTATGTATTCATCATGCTTTTAGGATTCTATATCCTGCTGCGTGCATTCAATTTCAAGGTATGGCTGTCGGCTCTCGGTGCCATAATATGGGCTTTCTCGTCCTATTTCTTTATCATCATTGCAGCCGGACATATATGGAAGTTTGTCACATTGGCATATATCCCGCCGACTATAGCCGGAATGGTATTGGTATATCGTGGAAAGTATCTTGTGGGAGCATTGCTGACTGCTCTGTTCGTGGCATTGCAGATAAAGGCAAACCATCCGCAGATGAGTTACTACTTCCTATTTGTGATGCTGTTTATGGCAGTGGCATACTTTGTCATGGCTTACAGAGAGAAGAAACTGAAGGACTTCTTCAAGGCTTCGGGTGTGCTTGCGCTTGCAGGAGTAGTAGGCGTATGTGTGAATCTCTCGACTCTGTATCACACCTATCAGTACAGCAAGGAGAGTATGCGCGGCAAGAGCGAACTCGTCAAGGAAAACTCTGCAAATCAGACAGACAGTGGGCTGGAACGTGACTATATAACTCAGTGGAGTTACGGTATAGGTGAAACATTCTCATTGCTTGTACCTAACGTGAAAGGTGGTGCGTCCGTACCTCTTGCAGCCAATGAAGATGCCATGAAGAAGGCGAATCCGATGTATCGCGGACTGTATTCGCAGTTGGGACAGTATTGGGGGGAACAGCCGGGCACATCAGGCCCTGTATATGTGGGGGCGTTTGTGATGTTTCTTTTCATATTGGGATGCTTCATCGTGAAGGGACCTATGAAGTGGGCATTACTGGCAGGAACAGTCTTCTCTATCGTGCTTTCGTGGGGTAAGAACTTCATGGGAGTGACAGATTTCTTTATCGACTATGTGCCGATGTACAATAAGTTCCGCGCCGTATCGTCCATACTTGTAATAGCCGAGTTCACCATCCCTCTTCTTGCCATTATGGCGTTGAAGGTGATTATGGAGCGTACTTCTGTCATTAAGGAGAATGCCAAAGGTTTCTATATCAGTCTTGGTCTGACCGGAGGCCTGTCACTGCTGTTTGCCGTTGCACCGCATGTGTTCTTCTCTTCGTATATTTCTACCATGGAGATGTCTGCCCTGCAGAATGCCATACCTCAGGACCAGCTTGTACCTATTCTCGCTAACCTTGAGGAAGTCCGCGTGTCGATATTTACGGCTGATGCATGGAGGAGTTTTGTTGTCATACTGGTAGGTGTAGCATTGGTGTATGCCTATTCTGTGGGAAAACTGAAGCCGAAGACTACTATTGCGCTTCTCACATTGCTTTGCCTCGTAGATATGTGGGGAGTGAACAAACGCTATCTGTATGACGAACAGTTTGTCGCCAAGAGTAACAAGATGAAGCAGTATCTGCAACCGTCGGAAACGGATAAAGAGATTCTGAAAGACAAATCTCTGGACTACAGAGTGCTGAATTTAGCAGTTAATACCTTCAACGAGAACAATACCGCATACTGGCACAAGAGCATAGGCGGTTATCACGCTGCAAAGCTCCGCAGATATCAGGAAATGATAGAGGAACACATTCAGGGAGAGATGAACGGTGTGTTCTCAAAACTATCGGAGGCAAATGGCGATATGACTAAGGTGGATGCAAACGCATTCCCTGTGCTGAATATGCTGAATACAAGATATTTCATCCTTCCGCTTCAGGGTGGAAAGACAGCTCCTGTGTTCAATCCTCATGCCTACGGAAATGCATGGTTTGTGGATAATGTGGAGTATGTGGACAATGCCAACGAAGAGATAGACGCACTGCATGATATTAATCCACGCCATACGGCAGTGGTAGACAAGCGTTTTGCCGAACAGGTCAGAGCATCGTCAGCGGTCGATTCTTTGGATACTGTGGTTCTGAAGGAATACCAGCCTAACGCACTGAAATATGAGGTCAATTCGAAGAATGGCGGAGTAGTGGTATTCTCTGAGATTTATTATCCGGGATGGATATCTACTATCGACGGTGAGGAGGTGGAACACGGGCGTGCAGACTATATTCTGCGTGCGATGAATGTTCCTGCAGGAAAGCATATAGTAGAGTTCAAGTTCGACCCTAAATCGCTTCACCTCACTGAAACCATTGCATATATAGCATTGGTTTTGCTTGCCGTTGGGGTCGTAGTTGTTATTGCGACGGAATACAGAAGAAGAAATTCTTAGACATAGAAAGCGTGACACGTACGTGTTACGCCCGTTGCACGCTCGTGTTACGCGCGTTACACGAACGTGTTCCACCCGTTACACGTACGTGTTACGGTTTATAAATATAGGCGTTTCGCGGATTATGAACAAAAATAATCCATGAAACGCTTTATTTCTTTAGCACTGCCCTTATTATAAACCAAAAGTGATATGCCACAGTGGATATGTATCCGTAGTGGTGGCACATGATATGGAAACGTTCCATCAGCGAGGCCTTATGATTGCGTGTGGTCATGCCCTCGTTCAGGTAGTCTATTACTGTAAGTCCTGAATTATGTATGTTCTTGCTTTTCTTCATTATGCGTATGCACCAGTCGAAATCGGCCGAGAAACGGTATTTCAGGTTATATGGCTCTGCTACAGCAAGTTCACGACGGGCGAAGAATGCCTGATGACACACTAACATGCCTTTTCTGAAACTTTTCCAAGTCAGTACTTCGGGGGCTGAAAGACGGCGCATCCTTATGAAATGTCCGTTCTCGTCTACTATCTCCGTTTCGCCGTATATCACGTCCGGAAGCGTTTCGCCCTTGATACTGTGTACCATACAGAATAGGGTATCGTCTTCGTGAAGTTCGTCGCCGGCATTAAGGAAGCAGACATAATCGCCTGTGGCAAGCCTGATACCCTTGTTCATGGCATCGTACAGACCTTTGTCCGGCTCGCTTACCAGATGAGTGATATGCTGTCTGTATTTGTCTGCAATCTTCAGAGTGCCGTCTTTCGAACCGCCGTCCACTATTATGTACTCTACGTTCTTGTACGACTGGGTGATGACACTCTGTATGGTATCTTCAAGAACCTTTTCGGCATTATACGTCACGGTGATAATGCTGAACTTGGGGTGCAGGTGCTGTATGTGGTAGTTAGGAACGGTGTTATGCATTTTTACCTGTCAGCTTGTTGTAGATTTGCAGATATTTGTGAGCCACTATAGATTCGGAGTAGGTGTTTACAGCCTTTCGGTGAGCTTCCTCGCTTAGTGTCTGATAGTCACCGTCGGTCAGTACCCATTTTATTCCGTTAGCAAGGTCAGATGCCGATTTGTATTCAGCTACATATCCGTTGTGCAGGTGGTCTATCATCTGCGGAATACCTCCTGTCTGGAAACCTACGCACGGAATACCGCACGACATGGCTTCTACTATGGTGTTAGGAAGGTTCTCCTGAAGTGACGGAGTTACATATACGTCTACTGCATTATATATATCTACCAGTTCCTTTTCGCTTTTCACGTAACTCATACTGTAGATAGGGAAAGGGAACAGTGAGGTGAACTGTTCGGAGTTCATTCCCATAATTACCACTCCAAGTTCGTTTGCAAATGTTGGGTCGTTCTTAGAGATAATCTTGCAAGCCTCTATCAGATAATCTATCCCTTTACGCTTGTCTGTTATTTTTACAGAGCCGAACAGGAGAAGTTTCTTGTCAGCAGGCAGTCCGAGTTTCTCTCTTGCATGTCTTTTGTTGTGAGGCATGAAGAGATTGGTATTTATAGCATTGGGAATACTTGTTATATTATGATTCACAGTGAGCAGGCTTTTCTTGGCTTTCTCTTCAAGCCAGTGGCTGCATGCTACGAAAGTAATTTTTGAGTTTGAGAATATCTTCTGTTTTTTTCTGAAAACTCTGTACGAAAGATCCTTTTTGTGAGGTCTTAACAAAAGTTCGCAGTCGTGGCACTGTGTTTCGTATTTACTGCATTCTCCGGAATGATGACATATCCCGGTGAATGGCCACATGTCGTGCATGGTCCATACTACAGGTTTTCCTGATTTGAGAATCTTGTCAATATCGTCCAGTGACAGCATTCCCTGGTTTATCCAGTGAAGGTGTATCACATCGGCCTGTACAAATTCGTGCAGTTTGGTTATGTCTGTTCCCGTATTGGCTATATCAACGGCGAAGAGGTTGCGGCGTGTGAATCCGTTTGCTGTCCAAATAACTATGCGTTCCCATGCAAACTGCCATATTCTTCTCCATGAACTTTTCAGAGGAATGACTGTCAGCTGGTCTGTCTGTTTTGTACGGACAAGCATTTTTGTTTTTATACCATTGTTGTTAAGTGCTTCCATCAGACGGTTTGCTGCAATGGCTGCACCTCCTATACGTTCTGCCGTGTTTATGATAAGTATTCTCATTTTCGGGAATTTTTTGCAAAGATAATGCTTACTGTCATTGTTTATCCTAATTGATATAGGAATAATTTGGCAGAATATAGTTAAAAACGCTATTTACGGGTTGTTTATCTGCCGAAATCACCTTTAAGTGTACGTTTTATTCTTCTGATGGCTTTTGCCATGAATGAGTTTGTACGTGCATAGTATCTCACGTAAGCCTGTCTTGCTTCTTTATTTTCTATAACAGGAGTGATTTTTCTTACCTCTATTCTGCCCATGAAAAGATTTGATGAATACAGTCCGCCACCTCCGCAATTGGTTCCGCTGCCGTCAAAACCTTCGTTCTGGACAAGTGATTTGCCTACGTTGAGGGACAGAACGTCTTTCAGAAATAAAGATGCATTCCATCTTATGGCCCATGAGTTGTTTTTGCCTTCAATCTGCCGGCGGAGCATACGTGTAAAACCGTATTTCCCGTTGAAATCGAATGTCTTAGTCAGCTTCCTTTTCTCGAGTTCTTCAAGCAGGGCTTTTCCGTTGGGATTGAAGTTTTTCCATGCTCTTTCCCATGTAGCCCATCCCCAACTGCCTGTCCATTTTATAAGGAATGTATCAGGTAGTGAGGAATCTTGTGTGAAGTCGCATCCCTGTATATGTCCCACTTTATCTTCGTCCTTGTACGTTTCCAGTGCATCGTTCATGAACTGAAGGAAATATGGTGCGGTAATCAGGTCGTCTTCAAGCACAATCACCCTGCCGTACTCTTTGACTCTTGTTGTAACTCCGTCTATAATGTTTCTGGCAAGCCCCCAATTCTCCTCTCTTTCTATGATGTGTATTTCCTTGAATCCGTTGATGGAGTGTATGTATCTCCTTACTTCGTCTACGGATTCTTTCTGCTCATCCGAACAGGCACCGTCAGAATAAATGTATAACACGCTTTCGGCTGCAAGAGTATTTTGTTGCAGAGCTGTTATTGTCCTGTGCACATGCTCAGGGCGGTTGAATACAAAAAGAAGTATAGGAGAGTATTCCATTTGTCGGGCTATTTTATATTTTTCAACTGCAAAAGTAGTAAAAGAAAACAAACTTGATTACTTTTGTACCTGTAATAGAGTGTATAATTCTATGAATTGCGCCAAACAGATGTGATGGCTGTTGAAAAAATGAATGAATTTCAGTAGATTGTTTATGTTTGAAAGGAAAAAAGACATTACTTTGATTCCTGTGGGAGGACTGGCTAACCGTATGCGTGCCATTGCTTCTGCTGTGGAATTGTCCCGAATTTGTGATTGCCGGCTAAACGTATATTGGTTTCGTGATATGGGGCTGAATGCACGGTTCGGTGATATATTCTGTGGTATGAATCTTGATAAGGTGAATATATATGAGGGAGATTTCACGGATAAACTGTTGTATGACCGTCCGCGCAAATACAATTTATGGTTATCGGAGATTTCGCAAAAAATGTTTTTTTCCAGATGTATATATGAGAAAGAAGTAAATAGTTACTGTAGGGATATTGAACGTTTTAAGAAACTATTGTGCAATGGCAATCTATATATATCATCATGTTATCCTGTAATTGATTATCCGGAAAGTTTACTTTCTGATATTTTCAGACCTGTTGATGAAATTCAGACTGAGGTGATGGCCAGAATAGCCCGTATGTCGGACTGTAGGATTGGGGTACATATCCGAAGAACAGATCATACCGTAGCGATAAATAATAGCCCCAATGAACTTTTTTATGCGGCTATTGATGAAGAACTCCTGCATAATGAAACTCTTACAATATATTTGGCTACGGATTCAGAAGAAGTGAAAGCAGCTTTTGCAGACAGGTATGGTGATAAGGTTTTTTATTCTTCCATACGTGCAGACCGTAACTCAATATCCGGCATAAGAGAGGCTGTAGTAGAAATGTATATGCTTTCTATGACAGATAAGATATTCGGCTCTTGTGGCAGCAGTTATTCTGAGATTGCAGCCGCTCTTGGAGGTATTACACTCAAAGTCCTGAAGATTTGATTTGTAGATGTTATTGATGACTGGTTATCAGACTTATGGCTTTTCTGATGAATGCATTCCAATTATTTTCTTCAAGAAACTTACTGTATCCTTCCTCTGATATTTTTGTATCATGGTGTTTTTTTACAATGTCTTTTATGTCGTCAAACTTGTTGAAAACATATACATTAAGGTCATAGTTTTTTGAGTAGTCGCTAAATGAGCCGGTGTCAGGGCCTATTACTTTTGCACCGAATGACAGTGTATCCATTAATGTACCCGAGCTAAGAATGGTATCATGTTTATATGGCATAAGAACAAAGTCAGAGAATGATATATATTCTGCCAGTTCTTCGAATGATGCACTTTTTAGCACTAAAGTAGTATTCGGAGTAGATACAGACTTTATATCATTTACGAGAAGTTCTGAATTGCATTTACCTAATACACAAACCTTTAAGTCATTTATCTTATTATCATTCAGGTACTTGATGAAATCATATACTCCTTTATACTTGGAAATACTTCCCCAAATAAGCAAATCGTACTTCTTGACAATTTCTTTATCTGATTTGGTTAAATACATTCTGTTTTTTGTAGGATGATCTATAAAGTGTGCTTTATTCCTGCACGATGGAAATTTCTTTTCAATTATTTCTAATCCCTCCTCGGCATGTGTTATAATATGGTCTGAAAGATTGGCGATGTGCGATGTAAGTATTTTTTTGAGTAGCTCTTTTTTCTCTGCGTGGGGTTTTTTGTTATGCAATACCCATATGATTTTCTTTTTACTGATTTTCATGCATATCAGCAGTATATAGGCAATAAAGAACTGTATATATCCGTGTTTGAAATCAGGTATGCTTTCATACCAGTTGAATATTATTATATCTCCCCACTTTTTAGGGTTGATAATACTCAATAGCGGATTTTTGTGCGATGGATTTATTACTTTGCAATCCGGAGTATTGTTGATGGCAGCAATGAAGTCCTTAATATATGGATTTGAATTACCTTCATTATTTGCCTTTATATTGGGGAAAACTGTAAATGTTGTCATAATGTGTTTTTTTGTATATATGATTTCTGTAGTTTCCGTCAATTGTTTATGTTCTTTTCTATTATTCCCTTATAGAACTGTTCGTACTCATTCTTCAGAAATGCATGACATCCGAATGGCAGCTCCTTGGTAATACTGTACAGTAGGGTAGGAGCCTGTTCGAACGAGAAAAACATAGCTTCGGCAGTTGAAGGTATATTCCAATATAGATAACTGTCATTCAGCATAGAGTAAAACAGGTCTTCATTATGCCTGGTCCATTCTTCTGTAAAATACTTTACGCTGTTGCCAGTTCCGAATAACCCTTTTACTGTAAGTGGAAGACGGTGTAATGGTCCTCTGTATCTGTGATATCGCCAGAACCCTCGCCATGTTAGTATTTTGCCTTTATGGTCGAATAGCTTTATGAAAGAGTCTATCTTTCTGAGTGAGAATCCTCCATTGCCTGCATTTTCCCAGTCTATTTTCTTATTAAGTTTGAAGAATGGGGCTCCAATATAGTCATAACCGCTCTGGCACCATTTCTCCATCTGATTGCTGAAAACATATGCGTCAAGCTGGTAAATAAGCATATACTCATAACTGTTGAATCTTTTATAGAACTCGGCCGTAAGCATTAGATGGTTGTAACCGCGCTGGCTTGAGAAATATGATTTGTCGAAAGCCTCGTATCTGAATGTTTTTGACATTCCAGCAAGTATATTCTCATACTCCGAGATGTTTAATCCATCCGGTCCGAAAAGACAAAAATCGTATTCATGCAATACTTCGGCGCACCGGACTAACGATATGGTTTCGTATTTGTCAGGTGTTTCCTTGTACACAGGGATTGCTATGACTGCATTGGATAGTGACTTCATATTCTTTTATTTCTTAAATATCTTACGCAGATATTGTATGGTTTCTGTAAGTAATACTGATTTGCAAAGATACAGAGTTATTATGTAGCATGCGGCAACTGTTACTATTTTTGTTGTCAGCAGAAGGTATATATTGCTTATTCCTGATGTAACGAACCATGCTATGGCTATACTTACAGCCGATATGGCAAAGAACGGCAGTATATCTCTGAACAGTAATGTCAGAAGGCCTGTTCCAATCATACGGTTTACGAAGTAGAACCACACGAAGAACCAGCAGAAGTTTACTGTTATGAAACTGATAACCATATTGATAAGTCCGTATCCGGCAGTCAGATATATTACAGACAGCTGTACTATGTCGAGGGCTATAGTTCCGTACATGAAGATATTGGATTTACCTTTACTGATGATGGTATTCGTACACAGATTATTAATAGGAGTGATAATTCCCCACAGGCAGAATAGTTGCATGTAAGGAACACTCTCAGCCCATTTGTCTGTTACGGTTACTGATATGAACTCCGGAGCTACAAAGGCCAGTCCTAACATAGTCGGGAAGGTGACGTAGGATACGAAACGTATCAGTTTCCTGAATACCTGATTCTGACGCTCCGGGTCATTGGCCACCTCGGCGAGTACAGGTTGTGAAACATTGTTCACCATGCCCCAGATAACACTGTAGGCGATGTAACCCCATTTATAGCCCTGTGCATAATATCCGGTCAGAGCTTTGGAATAGAAGCGTCCTAATATGATGGAGAATATGTTATTGTTTGCTACGTTGAACAATCCTGTAATAAGTATTTTCACGCTAAATGGGAAGAACTCTTTCAGCGGACGAGTGTTGAACGACAAGGAGGGGCGCCATGGTGAATAATACCATCTGAGTATGCAGTTTACTACTCCCTGTGAGAGCATCTGTATGATAAGAGCCCAGAATCTGGCTCCGTTGAAGGCTAATATTACTCCTATGATGCAGGACACTACAAATGAAATAAGGTCTGCCTTGGCGCGTTCCTTTATCATAAGATGCTTTATGATTACAGCATTATGGACTGTGCATGTACATCCGAATACAAACCATAGGAACATGATGCGTGCTGCCGGTTCAAGTTCCGGCGAATGATAGAAGGCTGCTATATATGGAGCAGAAACAAAACCTATAGCATATAAAATCAGTCCAACGAAACAACTGAACCAGAAAACGGAATTGTAGTCTGCGTCTGTGGCATTCTTCTTGTTTACAAGTGCTATGGTGAAACCGCTGTCCTGTAATAATGCGGCAAGGGAAGTGAAGATAATTAGCATATTGAACAGACCATAGTCTTCCGGACTTAACAGTCTGGCCAGCAATATTCCGAAGAACAGACTCATAACCTGCTGTCCCATAGTGCTCAGACCGCCCCAGAAAAGACCTCTGGCTGCTTTGCCTTTAAGTGTTTCCTCTACTGCCATGAAAAAAGGATGTTCAGAATAAATGGGTGAAAAAAGGAACAGCCCTTTTCAGGACTGTTCTTATGAGATGTTTTGTCAAGAATTATCTTATCAGCAAACCTGACTTCCCGGTTTTACTTCCTTAAGCAGTGAAGTAACGGCCAGTGAACCGTCGAAGTTCTCTGCACTAAGAATCATACCTTCGCTCACCAGACCGTTCTTGAATTGGCGTGGAGCAAGGTTGGCGATGAACAGAACCTGTTTCCCTACCAACTCTTCCGGTTTGTAGTGCTGTGCTATACCGCTCACGATAGTACGGTTCTCAAGTCCGTCGTCAATCTTGAACTTTAGCAGTTTCTTCATCTTAGGCACTACTTCGCATTCAAGAACTGTACCAACACGGATATCAAGTTTTTCGAAATCTTCGAATGCTATTGTAGGCTTGATTGGGTTAGCCTTGTAAGCTGCAGCTTCGTTAGCCTTCTTTGTGTCAAGAAGTTTCTGAACCTGTGCTTCTATTGCGCTATCCTCAATCTTTTCGAACAGAAGTTCTGCTTTACCAAGCTGATGACCGGTAGCAAGAAGGTCTGTGCGTCCCAAGTTATCCCATTCGAACGAATCCATGTTAAGCATTGTACGCAATTTCGCTGAGCTGAACGGCAAGAACGGTTCGAATGCAATGGCAAGGTTGGCAACAAGCTGCAGAGCTATGTTCAGGATAGTAGCCACACGGTCCATATCTGTCTTGGCAAGTTTCCACGGTTCTGTATCAGCAAGATATTTGTTACCGATACGTGCCAGATTCATTGCTTCTTTCTGAGCATCACGGAACTTGAATACATCGAGAAGTTTTTCCACTTCAGCCTTAACGTCAGCAAATTCTTTCAGCGTTTCGCGGTCGTAGTCTGTCAGTTCGCCTGCAGCAGGAACTTTTCCGTCGAAATACTTTCCTGTAAGAACAAGTGCGCGGTTTACGAAGTTACCATAAACGGCTACAAGCTCGTTGTTATTGCGTGCCTGGAAGTCTTTCCAAGTAAAGTCATTATCTTTAGTCTCAGGAGCATTAGCTGTGAGGACATAGCGTAGAACATCCTGCTTGCCAGGGAAGTCCTTCAGATATTCGTGCAACCATACAGCCCAGTTGCGTGAAGTTGAAATCTTGTCGCCTTCAAGGTTCAGGAACTCGTTTGAAGGAACATTGTCCGGCAGGATATAGCTGCCTTCAGCCTTCAGCATGGCAGGGAAAACGATACAGTGGAACACGATGTTGTCCTTACCGATGAAGTGTACAAGACGTGTTTCCGGGTCTTTCCACCATTTTTCCCATGAGTCAGGAAGCAGTTCCTTAGTATTTGAGATATATCCTATAGGAGCGTCGAACCATACATAAAGCACTTTGCCTTCTGCACCTTCTACCGGAACAGGAATACCCCAATCGAGGTCACGGCTTACGGCACGTGGCTGAAGTCCCATGTCGAGCCAGCTCTTGCACTGTCCGTAAACGTTAGGACGCCATTCCTTGTGGTCTTCAAGAATCCATTTGCGCAACCATCCTTCGTGTTTGTCGAGTGGCAGATACCAGTGTTTTGTTTCTTTCATTACAGGCTGGCTACCGCTGATGGCACTCTTAGGGTTGATAAGCTCGGTAGGAGAGAGTGTACTACCACATTTCTCACACTGGTCGCCGTATGCGCCTTCAGCGTGGCAGCGAGGACATTCGCCGGTGATATATCTGTCGGCAAGGAATGTCTTTGCTTCTTCATCGTAGTACTGTTCAGAAGTCTTTTCTATGAATTCGCCTTTATCATAAAGCTTACGGAAAAACTCAGAAGCAGTCTTATGGTGTATTTCTGATGAAGTACGACCGTAAACATCGAACGAGATACCGAACTCCTTGAAAGAGTCGCGAATCAGTGTATGATAGCGGTCAACAACGTCCTGTGGGGTTACGCCTTCTTTTTTGGCACGGATTGTGATAGGTACTCCATGCTCGTCTGATCCACCGATGAAGATTACATCTTCTTTCTTCAGGCGAAGATAACGGACATAGATGTCAGCCGGCACATATACGCCTGCCAGATGTCCTATATGTACAGGACCGTTGGCATAAGGAAGTGCCGATGTCACGGTTGTTCTTTTGAATTTCTTTTCCATATATATTGTTGACTTTAAATATTACTTTAACTCTAATCTCTGCAAAGATACAACATAATATGGAATATAGTCGCACTTTTAGGCTCTAAACTGATAATTGGTATTGAAGAACTGGTGTTTGGTTATATGATTGCCTTAAAATGCTCATATTTATTTCAGTGAATTATAGGTAAGTCAAAAAGATAGAGAAGATTATATGGCAATGTTGTCTGAATATAAGGGATTCTTAACGATATCAGTCCTGCATTTCCAATAAGGATATACAGGACTGATGTCTTATAATTAAATATGGATTAGTCGTTAATGGAATAACATGTTTTCGCCTATGCTTTCAAACTTTTCAGAACCGGCTTTCTTTATTTTTATACTGCCGTCGTTCCAGTTTGAAGGCCATCCGCCTATGATATGGCCGAGGAATACAGCCTTGATTTCATGCATGCCTTTACTTAATGCTACAGCCTTGTCGTTCCTTGAGAAACGTTTCACTTCATTCTTGTTGCTGATGAGCAATTTGCCGTCTATCCATACTTCTTCAAGGTCTGACGAGAAATAATATACTCCATCCTCTTCTATGTTGATGTAGCCGTTTGCTATTGCAGCATACTGTTTTACTCCTCTCATAGAGTCAGAACGTTTCTCAACGGATGTCAGCTCACGTGTAGTCTTGATGATTTTCTTGTTATCGAATTTCATGTTTTTTTCATCAAACCCGTCTGTATTGAGATATGAACCGTATTTCACTCTCATTTCAAGCCCTTTTGCCGGATTTTTCAGTTCTTGTCCTTTTAATGGTGTCTGTTTCTGAATCGTAACGGTTCTCACTTTACTCAACTTACCTGAAGGTAGTACTGTAGCTATTTTCAATGTGGTATTCTTATTGAATGTCAGTGGGGCGGTATATTCATCCGATTGTGCGGTAGGCTCGGAACCGTCTGTAGTATAAACCATCTTTTCCGGTCTTGAGGTCTTGAACTCCAGTGTCGTCTGGTCTGTGAATACTACAAAGTTGCATGAGCCACCCGGTTGCTCCGGCATCGGAATATGGTAGTTTATACCGTGTGCGTCCATACGGACATAAGCATTGTTTATTCGCCTTTCAAAATCCTTGTAATCTTTACGGTCAGTGTTTGTCCATCCGACCTCGGCTATAGCTAACGCCCTTGGAAATGTCATGTATTCCCTGATACTGTTATTGTATAAATACTCGCTCCACACGTTCCCTTGTACTCCTTTGATGAAATGCTCTTTTCCCATTGCAACAAGAGTGTCAGGTGTAGGATTGTATGAATAAGTCTTTTCAAGAGGTGAATATCCGCCTATGGAAACAGGCTCTATCTTGCTGTCTCCCTGATAATAGTCAAGATACAAGCCATTGCTTCCAGGAGTCATTATCACATTGTGACTTGTCAGTGCGGCAGCTATACCACCTTTCTCTCCGCGCCATGACATTACTGTGGCAGTAGGAGAGAGGCCACCTTCAAGTATTTCGTCCCAACCTATGATTTTCTTTCCGTATTTTGCCGCTACTTTTTCCATCCTTTGTACGAAATAGCTTTGCAGACGTTCCTCGGCAGAGTGTCCGTCCTTGGCCTGAAGTCCTTCCTGTTTGATTCTTTTCTGGCAAAGAGGGCAGTTCTTCCAGCTTGTTTTAGGACATTCGTCACCTCCTATATGAAGATATTCTCCGGGGAACAGTTGTGCCACCTCGGCAATTACATTTTCCATAAATTCAAAAGGAAGCTCTTTACCGGCACACATAACTACATCTTCCACTCCCCATATGATACGAGGGCTTATTGGCTGGCCTTTGCATGAGAGTTCAGGATATGCCGATATCGCTGCAAGTTCGTGTCCCGGCAGCTCTATTTCAGGAACGATAGTGATAAATCTCTCAGATGCATATTTCACTACTTCTTTTATATCTTCCTGCGTATAGAAGAAAGGACCGTATTCATAGCCTTCACCTTCTATTCTCTTTGAACCTACCTCTGTCAGTTTAGGGTATTTTTTTATTTCAATTCTCCATCCCTGGTCTTCTGTCAGATGCCAGTGCATGCGGTTCATCTTGAACAGTGCCATTACATCAAGCTGTTTCTTTATCTCGTCAACAGTCATAAAGTGGCGGCAAGGGTCAATCATCAGGCCACGGTAGCCGAATCGTGGTTCGTCTGTTATGCTGACAGACTGTGCAGTCCATGCTATGCCGTTTACTTTTTCCGGACTTTCTATTTCTGCCGGAAGAAGCTGCATGAACGACTGTAGCCCGTAGAATAATCCCTGTGCAGTCTTTGCTTCGATGTTTACTTCGCTGCCGGTTACGTTAAGTTTGTATCCCTCGGTATTTATTTCCATAGACGGGTTAATATTGAGCTTGATGTTTCCGCTTTCTCCCACCGGAATATCGTATCCTGTGGAGCGTCTCATCTTCATGGCAAAATATTCTGCTACGGTTTTGGCTTCAGATGTTTTCGCACTTATACTTGTGCTGTTGTTAACTCTGAAAGTTCCATCTTGTACGGTTAGTGACTGTGGCATCGGTATTATGTTGATGCCTTCATTGTAAGATTTTGTTTCGCCTGTCGGTCCGCATGAAACTGTGAATAGAGTCATGGATAACCCAAGGCACAGGTTTGTGAGTTTGTTTGTTTTCATGGATTATTATAATATAAAAGGTTTATAGCATAGGTACAGTTATAATTATTATAAAATTGCGCTGTAAAGATATTTTTTTTGATATTAAAAGCCAAAGAAAAAGGCCGGGAATATCTTTATATAAAACGACGAAGAATTTAGTCTTGAATGACGAAGCATTTTACTTCAAATGACGAGGCGTTTTTCGGAGGGTAAATGCGAGCCTTTTTAGGGCAATTTGGATATTGTCTAAAATTTTAATGAGGAGAAAAATATTTATACTTATTTCTTCTAATATTTATAACTTTGCAGACTGTTTAAAATAGGTTTGAATATGAATGAAGAACAGATAAAACTCAGGGTACAGAAACGTATAGTGTTAATATCCGGACTGATACTTGTTGGTAAATTTGCCGCTTATTTTGTTACTAATTCTGTTGGTGTGCTCACCGACGCTATGGAAAGTATTGTAAACGTGGTGGCCGGTTTGATAAGTTTATATTGTCTTAGCTGGGGCTCAAAGCCTAACGACAAGGAACATCCTTACGGGCATGGAAAGATAGAACTTATTTCCGCCTCTGTAGAAGGTATCCTGATAAGCGTAGCCGGAGGTATGATTATATATGAGGCTATAAAGCGTCTGTTGGTACCTGCCGAGGTGGGCAAACTTGATGTGGGTATAATAATAGTCGCAGTTTCCGGTGTGCTGAATTATCTCATGGGATATTATAGTATCAGAACGGGAAAGAAATACGGTTCTATGGCGCTTGTGGCAGGAGGAAAGCATTTGCAGTCGGATACGTATTCCACAATAGGCCTTGTAGCGGGACTTCTGGTATTGTATTTTACTGGATTGGCCTGGATAGACAGTGCGCTGGCTCTTATATTCGGAACAATAATAATAGTTACAGGTGTCTCAATTCTTAAAAACACGATTTCCGGATTGCTTGATACGGCGGATGATAAACTTCTGGGTGAGTTGGCTGATTTGCTTAACGAGAATAGGGAACCTGAGTGGGTGGATATACACAATACTAAGGTGATAAAGTCCGGAAACAGTATTTATATAGACTGTGACCTGACTGTTCCATGGTATTATACTGTTTCAGAGGGGCATAAATCTGGTGAAAAGTTGAAGAATGTATTGAAGGGAAGATTTAATGACAAGGTACAGCTAACATTGCATCTTGACCCGTGCGATATATTTGCAAATCCAAAGTGTAGTGGCTGTATTTTCGAGAAGTGTAAATATAGAAAATCTCCGATGATTACACCGGAGAAAATAACGCTTTCAAACTTCACCTTTAATGAGAGTGAAATGTCTGATAAATAAAAGTATATAAGAAACTTATCCCGCCCAGTTTTCCCTGTCAAGATTTCTGTAGCTGATAGCTTCGGCTATATGGGATGAATGTATATCTGCTGAACCTTCAAGGTCTGCAATCGTTCTTGAAACTTTTAATATACGGTCGTAGGCTCTTGCTGACAGGTTCAGTCGTGTCATTGCGTTTTTAAGCAGAGTTAGTCCTTGTGTGTCAGGCTGTGCATATGTATGTAGCAGAGCTGGAGTCATCTGTGCATTGCAGTGTATGCCTTTTTCTTTTTCAAATCTCTTTTCCTGGATTTTTCGTGCCTTTATCACCCTTTCCCTAATGGCAGAACTGCTTTCGCCTCTTTCTTGTTCTGAAATCTTTTCGAATGGAACCGGAACGATTTCTACCTGTATATCTATTCTGTCGAGTAGCGGACCCGATATCTTGTTTAGATAGCGTTGGACTTGTCCGGGCGAACAGACGCAGTTGCGTGTCGGATGGTTGTAATATCCGCAGGGACACGGGTTCATAGATGCCACAAGCATGAAGCTTGCAGGATAGTCTAAAACATATTTGGCACGCGAAATGGTTATGTGTCTGTCTTCCAGTGGCTGTCGCAGAACTTCAAGTACACTTCTGCTGAATTCGGGAAGCTCGTCAAGGAATAAAACACCGTTATGTGCAAGGCTGATTTCGCCGGGATGAGGGTTTGAACCTCCTCCGACCATTGCAATCTGAGATATGGTGTGATGCGGACTGCGGAACGGACGTGTGGCTATAAGCGAAACTTCTTTGCCAAGTTTTCCTGCAACAGAATGTATTTTGGTGGTTTCCAGACTTTCTGCCAACGTAAGCGGTGGCAGTATGCCAGGCAGTCTTTTGGCCATCATTGATTTTCCGCTTCCCGGTGCACCTATCATTATGATGTTGTGCCCTCCGGCGGCGGCTACTTCTAATGCTCTTTTCACATTCTCCTGACCTTTTACGTCTGCAAAGTCAAAAGGAAAATCCGTCTGATTATTGTAGAATTCTTCCCTTGTGTGTACTATGGTTGGTTCAAGGGAACGTGTGCCATTGAAGAACTCTACTACCTCCCTGATATTCTCTACGCCGTAGACATCCAGATTGTTTACTACGGCAGCTTCGCGCGCATTTTGTTTTGGAAGTATGAATCCTTCGAAGCCTTGTGCTCTTGCTGCTATGGCTATTGGCAATGCCCCTTTTATGGGTTGAAGACTGCCGTCGAGGCTTAACTCGCCTATGATGAGATATTTGCTTAGTTTTTCTGCAGATACGATGCCTGTAGCTGCCATTATACCTATTGCCAACGGCAAATCATACGATGTACCTTCTTTTCTTATGTCTGCCGGTGCAAGATTTATCACAATCTGGCATGAAGGTACTTTATATCCGTTTACATTCAGTGCGGACATGATTCTTTCATGGCTTTCCTTTACGGCAGAGTCGGGAAGCCCTACAAGAAAGAACTTTATCCCTCTTGAACTGTTTACTTCGATGGTTACTATATTGGCGTCAATGCCTTGTACTGCGGCTCCGTATAGCTTTACTAACATGCTTTTGCTATTTCTTGTTTTTGTTTTCCTGTATCAGATTTTTGACTTTTTGGGTCAGTTCCTCACCATATATATTTGAGGTTATTATTTTCCTGTTTTTGTTTACGAGTATATTGTATGGCACTTTTGATATGTTCATTTGTTTGACTATCTGGTTTTGCCATCCGTTTAAATCGCAGGTTTCAATCCATTGTTCGTTCTCTTCTTTGCATTTTTTCTCCCATTCAGATTTGTCCAAATCTATGGAGATGTTCAGAACTCTGAATTCCTTTTCTGGCAGTGATTTGACGTCGTTGTAGAGTGAATCTCTCATCCGGTTGCTTGTTTCATCCCATGAGGCCCATATGTTGACCAATGTATATTGCTCCTCTTTGCTTGACCATGAAACGTATTTCCCTTTTCTGTCCTTGCATGAGAAGTAGTTCAGATATTCCGAACTTTTGTCGCTGTTTTCGGATAATGTCTTTTGTATGATGTCTACTACACGGCAGTCTTTTACATGTCCGTCCATCTGGGCAATGATATCTGATAGTTCCTTGTAATCATGTTCTTTTCCCTGGACAAAATATTGATTGAAAACATATGCCGATGCATATGACATTCTGTTTTTCAGTATGAAGTTTTTGGCAGCATCAACTATGTTGGCAGTATCTTTATGTATAAGATTCCTGAACTGTTGTAATTCATTGTTCGGACCATCTCCGGATATGTCAGGATTGGTAAAGCTGCCTTTGAATGTTACTTTCCAGCCTTTGTCCGCAAATACAGGTAATGCTATCCCTGAATCATTGACAAGTCTGAATATAGTTATAGTGTCCGGCAGAAATGTATATTCAAACTTCCCATTCTCAGGTTTTATGGTATCTACCTTTGCTATAGGGTCGTCGTAGATAACGTATATGTGTTTTTCTTTCTTATTGCTTAATGTACCGTTAAGCGTAAACATGTTATTTTCGCTGCATGAAACGAGGCATGCTAATGTACATACAAATATTATTCTGATTATTAAATTCATAAGACTTTTATTGTTTACCGCGAAAATACATAAAAATGCTGTAAACTATGTGTTTCCTGTGAGTTTATTTACAAAAAAAGGTCGGAACAATTGTTCCGACCTTCATGTGAGGTATATAATTAATTACTTAATTACTTGATTTCGTTTGCATATTTTGCAAATTCACGGTCGTTAGCAGCTTTAGCAGCAAGAGCAGCGTCTTTCTGTGCAACCTTAGCCATGCTTGTCTTAACCAAATCAGCGTTGTTTGTTCTTGCACCTACGATAGCCATCAAATAGTCTGTGTAAGCGTCTGGGTTCTTAACAGCTGACAAAGTGTTTTTAGCTTTGTTGTAGTCTTTAGCCAAGATCTGAGCCAAAGCAGCTGAGTTAGTCTTAGTGTCGCCGAATGCAGCAACAGCCTTGTCATACTGACCCTGTTTGATATACAAGTTACCAAGAGCTTCGTTAGCTGTGTTAGCACCTGTAGCTTTAGCAAGATAAGTTTCAGCGTTAGCTACATTACCCTTAGACAATTCAATCAAACCAAGGTTAGTGTTAACTTCAGGAGCGTTAGCGTTCTTGCTTGCAGCCTGTTTGAAGTATTTTTCAGCAGCAGCCTTGTCTGAAACGTATGCCAATTCACCAAGGTTGTTGTAAGCACGGTAGTCGTTAGGATACAATTCTACAGTTTTCTTGTAGATAGCTTCTTTGCGAGCGTTGTCGTTAGTCAAAGTAGCAGCGTAAAGAAGTTCTTCTACGCTCAATGCAGAAGCATCGCTGTCGAATGCAGCGTTGATTTCTTCGTCGCTACGACCGATAACATCGTAGTTAGCAGTCAAGCGTGTACGACGCAACTGAGGAAGGATTTCGTCAGCCAAAGTCTTGTAAACTGAAGAGATGTTCTTGATTTCAGTTTCACGCTGTTCTGGATCCTGATACATTGAAAGAACACGCAAGATAAGGTCTTTGTCCTGGATGTTAGATTTAGAAACCAATTCCTGGAAACCTTCCCAGTCCTGAGCAGTGTATTCAGTATCTACGTTAGTTTCGATTTTGCCTTTCTTCAACTGCTGTTTCATGTACTTTTCAGTATTGTTCTGACGATTCTCAGCCAATCCTGTGTTCAGTTTAACACCACCATCAGGTGAAGCATAAGCAGAGATTTCGATATTGTTAAGTTTGTAGTTCTTAGTGTCGCCTGCAACGATAGCCACCTGTTTGTGGAAATCTTTGATACCTTCAGATTTCAATTCGCTTGAACGAAGGTTAGCCTGCTGAATCAAGAACATGATCTGAGCTTCTTTAGCTTCCTTGATGATGCGCTGGAATGCGTCAGCAGCGTTAGCAGCATTAGCAGAAGCTACAGTAGGAAGTTCTGAAGTAGCGATAACGCCATCAGCGATTTTTACTGAAGGAATAGTGTATTCTTTCTTTCCTTTCTTGATTTTGAAGTCAAGATAAAGTTCTGACTTAGCCATTTCTGGAACATAGTCGAAAGAAGCTTTCATTGTGTAAGTACCACCAGCCTTGTAAGAGATAGTCTGGTCGTTACCTTGAACTTTTTCACCCTGGAACATTGCAGGCTGACCTTTAGCCTCGCCACCTTCCCATCTTAAAACTGGAGTAACTTCTACAGTTGCGTTTTTCTTGAAATACTTTTCAGGGAATTTACCTGTGATAGTAACAGGAACTTTACCTCCTACAGCTTCGAGCACTTCAGGATTTGTTGTGAAGTAGTCAGAAGACAATTCTCCCATCTTGCTACATGAAGAGAAAGCAAGAACTAACAATGCCACGATAGGCAAATACAACTTCTTAATCATGATTTTTTAAAATTAGGTTTGTATAATTATAAATTTATCTTTTAGTTGTTCAATCGGGACAAAGATACGAAAAAAGATATAGTATAATCCATTTTTGTCCGTTTTTTTTATATGATGACAAATGAAAAATACTTAAAAATGATGTCTGTTGTCATATTTATAGTGGTTTTTTGTTATTTCGAGGGTGGTGATTGATGATTTCATCCCTTAATTTTCTTCTGTCAATGTGTGTATAAATTTCCGTTGTTCCGATGCTTTCATGCCCTAACATACTTTGGATAGCTCTAAGATTTGCTCCTCCTTCAAGCAGGTGGGTGGCAAACGAATGTCTGAATGTGTGCGGACTTATAGTCTTCCTCAGACCGATTTTGTCAGCTAGCTCCTTTATTACATGAAAAACCATAATCCTTGAAATATTTTTTCCAAATCTGCTTATGAAAAGATAATCTTCAAAGTCCGGTTTAATGAGTCCCTCATTCCTGAATGGAAAATAGTTTCTGATTTCTTTTATGGCTTTAGGTGAGATAGGAACAAGGCGCTGCTTGCTTCCCTTTCCTTCCACTTTTATGAAACCTTCATCAAGATACAGGTCTGAGATTTTCAGATTGCATAGCTCTGAAACACGAAGTCCACAACTGTATAGGGTTTCCAGGATGGCACAATTGCGCTGCCCTTCTCTTGTGCTTCTGTCTATAGCTCCAATCAGGCTGTCTATTTCCTCTACGTTAAGAATATCCGGCAGGTGTTTCCCTATTTGTGGAGATTCAAGAAGTTCGGAGGGGTCTTGCTCTATGTATCCGTCAAGTAGCAGAAACTGAAAGAAAGAACGGATTCCTGATAATATCCTGGCCTGCGAGCGTGGATGTATGCCTATATCCCGCAATCCTGCGGCAAAATTCTCCAAATCGTCTAATGTGACATCCGTTATGTCTATCCTCTCTTCGGCCAAATATATCGTCAACTTTTCCAGATCACTCATATAAGCCATAACAGTATTGTCCGATAAAGACTTTTCGAGTCGGAGATATTGTTTATACTTTGTTATAATTTGTTTGCTTACTTCCTTATTATTCATTCTTTTTTATTATCTTTGCACCATATTATTACAAAGGTATAAAAGTTTATATTAAAATAAACGATGCGAATACAAATAATCAATGGCCCGAATATAAATTTATTGGGAAAGCGTGAACCTTCTATCTACGGAGCTGTTTCTTTTGAAGAGTACTTCAGGAAATTAGTGTCGCAGTATCCTGAAGTGGAGTTTGCCTATTATCAGTCCAATGTGGAAGGTGAAATGATAAACAAAATTCATGAGATTGGATTCTCATTCGACGGCATAATACTCAATGCCGGTGCCTATACACATACTTCAATAGCCTTACAGGATGCCTTACGGGCTGTAACAACGCCTGCAATAGAGGTTCATATTTCAAATGTATACACAAGGGAGGAATTCAGACACAAGTCTATGATTTCATGTGCATGTAAGGGAGTGATATGTGGCTTTGGCTTGGACTCGTACAGACTGGCGGTCGAAGCTTTTATTAATTCGAAATAATGTAAAACAGGTATAATAGTTTTTTTATTATGATGCTTAAACAAACAAAAATCGTTGCGTCCATTTCAGATTTGCGCTGTGAAGTGGATTTTATTAGAGATCTTTTTAATGCAGGTATGAACGTCGTTCGTATGAATACTGCTCATGCCAGCCGTGAAGGATTTGAAAAATTGATATCCAATGTGCGCGAAGTGTCTAACCGCATTGCAATCCTTATGGATACAAAAGGTCCTGAGGTGCGTACAACAGCCAGCGCTGAAGGTCCTATCGATTTTAAGATTGGTGATAAAGTGCAGATAGTAGGTAATCCTGATCAGGAAACTACTCGTGAATGTATCTCTGTAACATACAAAAACTTTGTTCACGACCTTTCTGTTGGTGCTTCTGTTTTGATTGACGATGGTGATTTGGCTTTGACCGTTGTCGACAAGAACGAAACTACTTTGTTCTGCGAAGTACAGAATGATGCTACTTTGGGAAGCCGCAAGAGCGTGAATGTACCTGGTGTCCGTATCAATCTTCCTTCATTGACAGAAAAGGACCGCAACAATATCCTTTATGCTATTGAAAAAGATATCGACTTTATTGCTCATTCATTTGTCCGTAACCGTCAGGATGTTCTTGATATCCGCGAGATACTTGATGCACACAACAGTGATATCAAGATTATCGCAAAAATTGAGAACCAGGAGGGTGTTGACAATATAGATGAAATCCTTGAAGTTGCCGATGGTGTTATGGTTGCACGTGGCGACTTGGGTATCGAAGTTGCTCAGGAGCGTATTCCTGGTATCCAGCGTCAGTTAATCAAGAAATGTATCTTGGCTCGCAAACCGGTTATCGTTGCTACTCAGATGCTTCACACAATGATTAACAATCCACGTCCTACTCGTGCTGAAGTTACTGACATCGCTAATGCAATCTATTATCGTACAGATGCGTTGATGCTTAGTGGTGAAACTGCATACGGTAAGTATCCTGTAGAAGCAGTTAAGACAATGGCTAAGATTGCAGCACAGGCTGAGAAAGACAAGATGGAAGAAAACGATATCCAGATTCGTCTTACTGCAGAGAATGCCGATGTAACAGGTTTCCTCGCAAAATCAGCAGTACGTGCCACTAACCTTATGCCTATACATGCTATTATCACAGACAGTTTCAGTGGTTTGACAGCTCGCAGCCTTGCTGCTTATCGTGGAAAACATCCTGTATTGGCTATCTGTTATAAGGAAAAGACAATGCGTCATCTTGCTCTTTCTTACGGTGTTGAAGCTATCTATATGCCTGAGAAAGCAAACGGACAGGAATACTATTTCACTGCTCTTCGCAAGCTTATCACTGACGGAGTTCTTTCAGGCAACGATATGGTGGCATACTTGAGTAGTGGTAAGGCAGGTACTAAGACTTCATTCCTTGAAATCAACCAGGTGAACGATGTTCTTGAGCACGCTGATGGCTATGTTCTTCCTAACAAAAACCGTTACTTATAATCAATAATGAAAGAAACGGACGCACTGGACGATTATATACTTCGTCACATTGATGAAGAAGGAGAATATCTGAAGGCATTATATCGGGCGACGCACGTAAAACTGTTGCGTCCCCGAATGGCTTCGGGACATCTTCAGGGACGAATGTTGAAAATGTTTGTACAGATGATTCGTCCGAAACAGGTGCTTGAGATAGGTACATACAGCGGATATTCCGCCCTTTGTCTGGCCGAAGGTCTTGAAGATGGAGCTATGCTTCATACGTTCGAGATTAACGACGAGCAGGAAGATTTCACACGCCCATGGCTGGAGAATTCACCATATGCAGAAAAGATTAAATTCTATATAGGTGATGCTCTGGAGATAGTGCCGACTATGGATATTACGTTTGACCTCGTGTTTATGGATGGCAACAAGCGTTATTACGTCGAGTACTACGAAATGATTCTCAAACAGCTTCGCAAAGGTGGATATATCCTTGCCGACAATACCCTTTGGGATGGTCATGTGCTTGAGGAGAATCCGCATCACACGGACCTTCAGACAATAGGAATAAAGAAATTCAATGACTTGGTAGCTACCGACGAGAGAGTGGAGAAAGTAATATTGCCTATGCGCGACGGGCTTACCATAATAAGAAAAAAATAAAAGATAATATGGAAACTACCAGACAAAACAAAATAGCCAGACTCATTCAGAAAGAATTGAGTGAGATGTTTCTGGTTCAGACAAAATCAATGCCGGGTGTGCTTGTTTCTGTCAGTATAGTCAGAATCAGCCCTGATATGAGCTATGCACGTGCATACTTGAGCGTTTTCCCTTCTGAGAGAGGAGAGGAGATAGTAAAGAACATCAATGACAATATGAAGTCTATCCGTTATGAACTTGGTAACCGCGTACGTCACCAGTTGCGTATCATTCCGGAACTGAAGTTCTTCATTGACGATTCACTTGACTACGTTGAAAAGATTGACAAACTTCTGAACGACTAAAAGTCTTCACAATTAAACAGTTTCATCGTGAATTTTCCTTTTTTTATTGCTAAAAGGTATCTGTTCTCAAAGAAATCGCATAATGCCATTAATGTAATTTCTGCTATATCTGTGTGCGGAGTCGCTTTGGCCACACTGGCCATGGTCTGCACACTTTCTGTTTTTAACGGGTTCCAGGATATGGTAGCTACATTTTTCACAGCCTTTGACCCACAGATAAAGATTACATCCGTCAAGGGAAAGGTCTTTGACGGTAGCGAGCCTGTATTTGCCGAAATCAGGACCATGCCTGAAGTTGTCGTATATTCCGAATCGGTAGAGGATAACGCCATGGTACAATACAAGGGACGCCAGGCAATGGCAGTAATAAAAGGAGTGGAAGATAATTTCGACAAGCTTACTCCGATTGACAGTATCCTGTTCGGCAGAGGAGAGCTTATTCTGCACGATGAAGTAGTGGATTACGCAATTCCCGGTCTTCAGTTACTTTCTACTTTAGGTACAGGAATACGTTTTCTTGACCCGCTTGAAATATACGCTCCCAAACGTGGAAGCCGTATCAATATGTCAAACCCTATGAGCAGTTTCGTGAGTGACCAGCTCTTTTCTTCAGGACTGACATTCACTGTAAATCAGGAAAAATATGATGCATCATACATTATAACATCCATTGGTTTCGCACGCCGTCTTTTCCAGTACACAAACGAAGTTTCAGCCGTTAATCTTCGTCTTACTTCGGATGCAGATGAGAATACCGTAATAAAGAAACTGAAAGAGAAATTAGGAGATGATTTCCGTGTTCAGAACCGTTACGAGCAGCAGGCTGACACATTCAGAATAATGGAAATAGAGAAACTCATTTCATACATATTCCTTACATTTATTCTTATGATAGCATGCTTCAATGTTATCGGCTCTCTGTCAATGCTTATAATCGACAAGAAAAACGATGTTCAAACCTTGCGCAATCTTGGTGCTTCGGACAGTCAGATAGTGCGTATATTCCTTTTCGAAGGAAGAATGATTTCGTTCATCGGTGCAGTGTCAGGAGTGATTATAGGACTTGCCTTATGTCTTATCCAGCAGGAATACGGTATAATATCTTTGGGAACAGCAGGAAGCTTTATCGTAGATGCATATCCGGTGAGCGTTCATGCATGGGATGTAGTTTTGGTATTTGCTACAGTTCTGATTGTAGGCTTTATATCCGTGTGGTATCCGGTGAGGTACCTTAGCCGCAGACTTCTGTAATCTTATTCGAGAGTTATACTCCTTACCTCCACATCTTCATGTAGGAATATCGAAGCCGATACCTTGAATTTCTCTACTGATTCGGTTGTGAGAAACTCACACTTGCCATTCTTGGTACATCTTGAAGCTATTTCGTCATGTCTGCGGAGATAGTCTTTCAGGCTTGTAGCGACGTATTCCCCCTGTGTGATAATATTTATGCCTTTCGGAGTAAACTGCCTTATTTTGTCTATCAATAGCGGATAGTGTGTACATCCCAGTACTATAGTGTCAATATCCGCATCCTTGTCCAGCAGTTCGTTGATATATTTCTTTACGAAGAAGTCAGTCCCTTCAGAATCATATTCCTTGTTCTCAACCAAAGGAACCCACATAGGGCATGCCACCCCGTTTACAGTGATATCAGGAAACAGCTTCTTTATTTCCATAGGATATGACTCAGAGTGAATGGTGCCTGATGTAGCGAGAATGCCTACATGACGGCTTTTCGTGATTTCCCCTATACTTTCTGCAGTCGGTCTGATAACCCCTAATACACGTCTTGAATCGTCCAGATAAGGCAGGTCATTCTGCTGTATGCTTCTCAAAGCTTTGGCAGATGCAGTGTTACAGGCCAGTATCACTAAAGGACATCCCATTTCGAAAAGTCTGGTGACAGCTTCCAAGGTAAATTCGTACACCACTTCGAACGAACGTGTACCGTATGGGGTACGTGCATTGTCGCCCAAATACAGATAGTCATATTCGGGTAATGCTTTTCTGATTTCCTTCAGTATTGTCAGTCCGCCGTAGCCGGAATCGAACACTCCTATTGGTCCTTTTATCAAACTTTTCAGATATGGCATTTCATTCAAAATTAAAAAGTGAAGAACCTGTATACATCAGGTGTGTAGACAGATTCTTCACTTACGCTATATGTTTAATTTAATAATATTATTTTGCTGCCGGAAGTGTAGCAGGTACCTGTGGTACATATGGTGCAGCTGACAGGCTGATACCGAGGTTAGTCTTGATATCGTTTGTGATATCCTTAGCCTGAGTTTCGTCAACGTAAGGGATATCAGTACGGTTCAAGTCGAATACGAATATATAACCACCTGCTTTAGATACAGTCTGAACTGATTTTTCCATCTTTTCATAGATAGGAGCCATCATGTCAGCATAAGCTTTCTGCAACTGCTGCTGAGCGTCCTGCTGGAACTGCATTCCTTTTTCTGAAAGTTCCTGAAGTTCTTTCTGACGACGTTCAAGGATGTTCTGAGGAAGGTTCTTCTGTTCCTGCTGGAATTCAGCAAACTTCTTGTTGAATTCGTCAGATGCACGTTTGATTTCATCCTCATATTGTTTCTGCAATGCCTGGATGTCTGTCTGAGCCTTAGCGTATTCAGGCATAACCAAGATGATTGATTCTGATTTGAAGTATCCGAACTTCTGTGCAAATATGCTCATTGGTGCAACGAGCATAAGCAATAATGCTAATTTTTTCAACATAACTTTAGTATTCTATTTTATATTATTAATTTCTTAGTTTATTATAAGTGTCTTTCTTTCGGTTGCAAATATATAAAATTATTTTGAATATCCTAATTTAGAAAGGACTTCATTACTTATATCTATACGTGGTGATGCATAAATCATACTTTGAGCCGAAGCTCTGTCTATCACAGCATCATAGCCTTTCTGCGTAGCTATTTCTTTTACGGCATTGTATATAGCATCCTGTATAGGAGATATAAGCTCCTGTCTTTTCTTCATTGCCTCGCCCTGCGGACCGAAGTAAGTCTGTCTCAGTTCGGCTGCCTCTTTCTCCTTATTTATAATCTCTTCTTCTTTGGCAGTCCTTTGCTGGGCATTCATTGTAGAAGCTGTTTTCTGATATGCCTCATATAAAGCCTTTGCCTCTTTTGCCTTAGCCTCTACCTCGTTCTGCCATTTCTTCGACAGGTTTTCCATCTGCTTGTTGGCCTGTTCGTACGAAGGTATCTGCTTCAGGATAAACTCCATGTCAATAAGAGCGAACTTCTGTGCCTGTGCTGTCATTAAGGTTGCCATAACAAACAGCAATGATAGAAACATCTTCTTCATAATTTTCGTGTTTTAAATGGTTAGTATTCTTATCCACTGTTTCTGTCAGAGAGTTCTGTTTTTAGAACTCCTGACCGATGATGAAGTGGAACTGGCTTCCGCTATACTGCATTGAGCCGTTTATCTTGTCGAAACCGTATGCCCAGTCGATACCCATCATACCAATCATAGGAAGGAAGATACGGACACCCACACCTGCAGAACGTTTCAACTGGAACGGATTGAACTTAGCTACATCTGTCCATGCATTACCGGCTTCTACGAATCCGAGAGCATAGATACTTGTAGAGTTTTCAAGCATAAGCGGATATCTCAGTTCGGCACCGAGTCTGATGTATGCATAACCTTCGCTACCGTATGGAGTCAACGAACCGTTTTCATAACCGCGGAGAGCGATAGTCTCCGAAGCGTAGTTGTAACTGTAACCTGTCATACCGTCACCACCGACGTAGAATGTTTCAAACGGAGAACGTTTGTACTTGTTGTAGTGTCCCAGGATACCGAACTCAGTACGTGTCATCAGCACAGGACATTTCTGTATTGGCAGAAGTGCTGTATAGGTTTTTGCTTTGAATTTCCATTTGTGGTATTCAATCCACTTATACATGCTTGCAGCCTCTTCGTAATTGTCTTTACCGTATGTTGAATAATCCTTGTTGCTGAAGAGCGAGTAAGGAGGAGTGAACGATACCGATGCCGAGAATTCAGAACCGTATCTTGGGAAGATAGGGTTGTCTGTAGAGTTTCTGGCAAGAGTCAGGTTCAGGTTGATATTGTTACAGTTACCTGTGTTCATGTACTGTCCGTTGTTCAGCTTGATGTACAGGTAGCTCCAGTCCTTAAGCATGAATCTCTGGTAAGAAAGCTCAGCCGAGATAGTGAAATAGTCGTCAGGCCATCTCAGACGCTTACCCCAACCTATTGACGCACCGAACATCTTGATAGACTTGTCAGGGTCGTAGTAAGATTCATAGTTATTATAGTAGTTGCCATAATAGTTGTTGTAGTAGCTACCGTAACCGTAAAGCATGTTATAGTAGTTGTTCATGTAGGCAGAGTTGTAGTACTGGCTGCTCACGTCAGTCTGTACAGAGTAGAATGCCGACACAGAGAACGAAGTAGGACGCTTGCCTCCGAACCATGGGTCGAAGAACGAAACGCTGTATGACTGATAGTATCTACCGTTGGTCTGACCGCTGATAGTAAGAGTCTGACCGTCTCCCTGAGGAAGAATACCGCGGTAGTTGTCATTCTTTCTGAACAGGTTGGCAAATGAGAAGTTTGTAAACTTCAGACTCAGCTTACCGATGACACCAGTCTGTCCCCATCCTGCCGAGAATTCCACCTGGTCATTGGCTTTTGATTCCAGTCCCCAGTTGATGTCTACAGTACCGTCCTGTACGTTAGGCAGTACGTCCGGTTTTATGTTTTCAGGGTTGAAGTGTCCCATCTGAGCGATTTCACGATAAGAACGCTCCAGAGCTTCCTTACTGAAGAGGTCACCCGGACGTGTTCTCAACTCACGTCGTACGATGTTTTCATACAGACGGTCGTTACCGTTAATTCGTACATGGCTGATAGTAGCCTGCGGACCTTCGGTAATACGCATTTCGAGGTCGATAGAGTCACCGTCGATGTTGACTTCCACAGGGTCGAGGTTGTAGAACACATAACCTCTGTTGTAATAGTTGTTACCGATGGCATCCTCGTCGCCGCTGATACGTTCGTTCAGCAGTTTCTGGTTATACACATCACCCTTCTTCATTCTCAGCTGTTCGCTCAGCAGGTCAGAAGGATATACCGTGTTACCCACCCATGTGATATCTCTCAGGTAGTATTTGTCACCTTCGTATATCTTCATGCATACATCTACCGTCTTGTCGTCGTACTGGCTTACGCTGTCCGTTACAATAAGGGCATCGCGATAACCCAATTCGTTATACTTGTCTATAATGAGCTGCTTGTCAGCCTCATAATTGCTTTCTATGAATTTCTTGGTACGGAACAGGTTGATAAGCTTACCCTTTTCGTTGGTTTTCTTCATCACCCTCTTCAGTTTCTTGTCTGTCAGTACAGTATTACCGTCTATAATAATCTGATGAACCTTGATTTTTTCTTTCTTGTCGATGTTTACATCCACGTACACCAGTTCTGCATTGGCCGTATCCTCACGTTCCACAATGTTTACTTCGGCATTCTTGAAACCTTTCTCGTCGAAATGTTTCTTGATAAGAATCTTTGCACGGTCGATAAGGTTAGGCGTAATTTGGCTACCTTTTACGAGTCCCAACTTTGCCTGCAAGTCTTCGCGCTCGCTTTTCTTCACACCATAGAAACGTATGTCAGTGATACGCGGACGCTGTTTCAGCTCAATGTGCAGATATATCTTGTTGTCCTCAATCTTGTCAGCCGATATTTTCACGTCAGAAAACAATCCGTGTCTCCAGTACTTCTTTACTGCTCCGGTGATGTCGTCACCCGGCACAGTGATAGTCTGTCCTACGGCAAGGCCGGAAATGCCCACCAACACGTAGTCTTCGTAATTCTTCACACCTGTCACCTTGATGTCGGCTATCTCGTATTTTTTAGGCGAGCCGTTGTACAGTATCACAGGTTTGTCATTATCGGTATTATTGTCCTGGGCGAAGGCTCTGCTGTTTGTGAAAGCCATGCCCATGGTCATCATAGTTATGAGTAAAAGACGGTATCTCATTGCTTAATATTATAATTGTTCACTTGTTTTTCCAAATCGGCGTTCTCTGCCCTGATAGTCGCAAATGGCTTTGCACAGTTCCTCTTCCTTGAAGTCCGGCCAGTAAGTGTCGCAGAAGTACAATTCCGAGTAGGCACATTGCCACAACAGATAGTTGCTCAGTCTTATCTCGCCACCTGTACGGATAAGCAGTTCAGGGTCGGGCATATAGTTGGTAGCCAAATGTTCGTCTATGGTCTTGTCTGTAATTTCGTCGGCAGACAGCTCGCCGTTTTTCACCTTTTCTGCAATTCTCTTCACAGCATCTGTTATCTCCCACTTGGAAGAATAGCTCAGGGCAAGAGTCAGACACATGCCTGTGTTGCGCGAGGTGTTTTCTATACATCTGTTCAGACAGTCCAGAACCTCCTTCGGCAGTCTTGATGTATCGCCTATGATTCTGAAACTTATATTGTTCTTCATGAAAGTTTCTTCTTCTATCGAGGCCATAAGCAGGCTCATAAGCGCAGCTACTTCATCTATCGGTCTGTTCCAGTTTTCGGTAGAGAAAGTGTAGAGAGTCAGGAACTTAACTCCCAACCTTGCCGATTCTTCCGCTATGACGTGTACTGTTTCCGCACCAGCCTGATGTCCGAAGGTGCGCGCCTGTCCTTTTTCCTTTGCCCAACGTCCGTTTCCGTCCATTATGATGGCAATGTGTGCAGGAATTCTGGTCTTGTCAATTTTTTCTCTGTATAGCATGTTATCAATATCTGTTTAAGTGATTTATTCTTTTGGCATAAGTCTGTTCAGACAGGTTCTTGTGGCAGTTCCGTCCAGCCATATAAACCATATGAATGAGCCATTATTGCCATTGTCTTCCACTACAGTAGAATAGCTGCCTCCGTTGCGGTATTTAGTAAGCTTATCTATGCCGTTCTTATTTTCTGTAGGGAAAATCATATAATCTTCTTCTTTTTTCCAGTTCAATCCGTTGTCTGTAGATGAATAGAAATAGTCAAACTCCTCACCATAGGCAAATAACTTGCCGTCGTAACTTATCATGGAGATGTTGCCTTGGTTAGGGCATGTGGTAGGATTGATAGGTGTGTATTCTTGCCATTTGTCCTCGCTGCTGATATTGTTGAATACCATTGCTGTAGTATCAGATTCTACTTCTTTGACTCTGTTCTTCATTACGATAGTTCTCCACAAAGAAGTATTATGCTCTGCTGTATATGAAACAGCGCTGATTCTGCCGTTTAAATTTTTTCCTTCTATAAAATCGGTTTCTTTAGCTTTCGTTCCGTCCGAATTAAGGCTTACTATCTTATTGCCTGTTGTATAGGCAAGTAACTTATCTCCATTTACAGAAATAAGATTTGATAGGTTTGTTTCACTGCCTATTTGATTATCTTTTAAATTATATAGCTTTCCATCAGCAATGAAATGTACCTCATTATTATATACAATGGCAGAATTGATATCAATACTTGTGATTGAAGTGCTTACTTCCTCCCATGAGGTGAAGCTTCCTCTATTGACATTTGCTTTATAGATTTTTACGTTTCCTTCGGCTGTTTCTCCAAAAACATAAATGTAATCATTCATATATACAGCCTTCTGTTCTGCAAAAGTCACACCTTCCGCAAACTTCTTATCCCCGAAATGTTTCCAAACCAGTGAGTCCGGATTAAGCTTATGAACATTAACTTTTACTGTATAATGCTTTCCGAATACGAATTGATTCTGCAACTCGCTATAGGCCAAAACCTTGAATGTCATCTCATTCGTGAAATCCAAAGAGTCGGTTGAAGTCCAAAGACTGTCTTTCCCGTTCTTGTTTACATAGTATATAGCGCCATTGTCAGCCGAGATAGAGGCCAAAACCTTTGTCACGTCAACTTCCTTGGGAAGAGAGTCTTTATTGTAAATCTTTCTGTTTATCTGGTCGATGGTAAACGGAACATCAGCATAGCTTATGGTATCTACATATATACTGTCTTCCCCCTTTGAGCTTGTTCCGTATATGGTTTGACGAAGTGTACCTATAGAAAAGTCTCTGATACTCGATTCTGCAGGATAGTCTGTTTCAGCATAGTCACTTTTCAGACATGATGACAAAAAAGCAGTGGCAGCCATAACTCCGGCAACCAATGCAGGTAATATTCTTATTTTCATTTGCAAATGATTACTATGTTACAAGTTGCAAAAGTAGAAAGTTTTTTTGTCTAAACAGAACATTTCCTGTAGTTTTATATAAAATTATGGATAAACTGTCCGTTTTTATCGTCCAAATATCGAAAGTATAACATTTTAAACTGTATTTAAATGGAGTTTAAAAGCAGATTATAATATAAATCTCATAAATTACAGCATTTTTCCCTAACAGTATTTGGCTTATGCTTCGAAACATCCCGGAGCCGGCACATACAGCGGATGATTCTTGAAACCAATGTTTATCAGCTTTCCGCTGTTCGTCAGACGTTTTATTTGCTGCATGGCCATATAGCGTGTCATTGAGCAGAGTTCCTGTAGCTTTGGTCTGGTGACGGTCTTCTCCTTTTTGAAATATTCATTCAGTAGAGAGTCAACTTTCTCATCCGGGATTGTTACTGAATGTTTTCCTGTCACCTTCTCCATTCCCGTTTCGTTTATACACTTCTGCACCCTTTCCATAAATTCCTTTTCAGGATTGATATTGACAGATTTCAGTTCTATTTCCTTGCTGTTCTCCTCTCCGGTGCAGATTCCGCTTTTAGCCTTCAGACTGATGTCGAAACTGCATAATCCCTCCAGACGCACAATCTTTCCCTGCCCCAACTGATTGGCTATCTCATCCTGAAAGGCTATTATTACTGCATTAATATCCACAGGTGTAAGTGTGCTTTTCATGTGGATGTTTTCTACAATACCCTTTGTACCAATGGTTTGCCTGTCGCAGATTCTGATGTGGTATTCGGACTTGCTGTTTTCGCTTTTTATGTTCGGATTCTTGTAGAAATCAAATTTAATCTTTCCCATATTGTCTTTGTTTTATATTTTTTGAACTTAAAAATTTTGGTGCTGACTGTAGTCGGCAGCACTGCTCACTATATTCGGTAATTCTGCCCACTGTAGTCGGCATCATTGCCCACTATAGTCGGCACCAAAAAACATCGGCTTGTTTTCGCCCTGTTTCCGATATACAAAAGTACGGAATTAATTTCTTTTAAAGTCCGCCTTTATCCGTGTATTTTTAAATTGGTAATTTTTTCGCATCCCATTATAGTAATATCATTTTAAAAATTTACTTTTGCGTATTTAAAGTTTCTGACTAAGAATAACACATTATTATATATATGGGAACAGAATTCAATCAGGATGAAAAATTAAAGGCTTTCAGGCGGTTCTTCGATAAAAGTTATCCCAAGATAAAAGCCTTTTCTCTGAAACTTCTGAAAGTGGAAGAAGATGCTGAAGATATCACTCAGGATATTTTCTTGAAATTCTGGGAAAAACCGGAATTATGGTATGGGAAAACAGAAATAGACAATCTTCTGTTTATAATAGCCCGTAATGCCATTTTCAATTTTATCAAACACAAGTCGATATTCGATAATGGCCTGGTTGAACTGTCGGACGAAACAGTCAATATCCCACTATCCGACTGGATATCACCGGAGGATGAACTTCAGGCCGAAGAAACCCGCTTGCTCATAAACATGACCATCGAACGTTTGCCCGAAAAAAGACGGGAAGTATTTCTCATGCATAAAAACGAAGGTCTGAGTGCGGCACAGATAGCCGAAAAACTGAATATTTCAGTGCGCACGGCGGAACATCACATTTATCGCGCCATGGCCGAACTAAAAAAAATGCTATTATCTGTAATTTTTTTATTTTTCGTGTAAGTATATTCCATAAACCAATTGTATTTATATATGAAAGAGCAAAAGAATAAAATGAAAAGGTGTTTAGAAAAGGTAATAACATTGTTTATGGATGAGGATTATTCCCTTAAGACAGTAAACGATTTTCATCGTTGGTTGTCGAAAGAGGATAATATGGAAGAAAAAAACGAGATACTGAAAGGAGAATGGGATAAGATTTCCGCAGTCCGGGATTCGAATACCAATACAGCTTTCAATAATTTATTGGACAAATTAGGCGTAGAGGCAAAAGAAGATAAAGCCGGACATATACGTTTCAGGGCCTGGAAATATGTTGCGGCAGCCGCTGTATTCAGCTGCGTAGTGTCCAGCGTTGCTACGAAGTTGATTTTAAGCATGAACGAACCCGAGATGGCAATGACAGAATGTTATTCTCCCAATCGTGAAACAAGGGAAGTGGTTTTGCCGGACGGCAGTAAGGCAAACCTGAATTCAGGTTCGTATATACTTTACCGTAACGGATTCGAGGGCGACACTCGCGACATATACCTGGTAGGCGAAGCAGTCTTCGATGTGGCAAAAAATAAGGAAAAACCTTTTATTGTACATTCGGGAGAAGTGTCAGTGACGGCACTTGGGACAAAGTTTAATGTAAAGGCTTATCCTGAGGACGATATCCTTAGAGCGGCGCTGTTGGATGGGAAGATAAAAGTGGAATGCGGAAACTCTGAAGAATATTATCTTAAGCCTGGGCAGCAGCTAAGCCATAACAAGGAAACTCATAAGAATGAGATAACAGAGGTTGATGGTCGCTCCGTAACTGCATGGCAGAGAGGTGAAATAGTTCTGCTTCAGGCTTCATTAAAGGAGATATTTATAGTATTGGAGAAAAGATACGATATAGAGTTCCGTTTATTCGGAGAAAATAAATTGGCTAAGGACTTGTTCAATTTTACGTTTAAGGAAGACGCTACAATAGAAGAAGTTCTGGAAATCATGAAAATTGTAGTTGGAAACTTCGACTACAAGTTGAAGGACAACGTATGTTATGTATACTGGAAATAGAAAAAATAAATTATGAACCCTAATAAAACAAGAAACACACGCTTATGAACAAAAATATCCGGAAAGGGGCAAACTTTCCGGATATGAAATCGATTTTTAGATTTACCCTAAGATGTTAAAATAAAATGCATGATAACACTGTTAGAGCCAAAGCTCTGAGTATAATACTAAAAGACACATCTAATATATGAACTTATTTTCTAATAACACAAAGAAAAAAATTATTATTTTATGCTGTGCGTTGTCTTCAATGCCATTATTGGCGCAAAACAGTAACAAGGTAACGATAAACAGCGAGAATATAAGCATAGAACAAGCTTTAATCGAAGTACAGAAACAGACCCGCAAGTCTATTTCATTTAACAGTAGTTCACTTCCCGGGGGGGGTAATTTATTAAATATTAATAATAAACCCTTAGAGGAAGCACTTACTGAAATTTTAAGGGGAAGCGGATTTTCCTTTATAATAAAAGGCGACTATATAATGATAGTCCCTGAGAGTGAGGTGAAAAAAGCCAAACAGTCCAAGAGTGTTTCCGGAAGAATTGTAGATTCAAAAGGAGAAGCTCTGATAGGTGTTACCATTCTTGAAAAAGGAACCACTAACGGAACAGTCACCGATTTCGACGGAAATTATACACTGACTGTCTCAGATGCCGGAGCCACGCTGCAGTATTCCTACGTCGGCTATAATTCTGTAGAGAAGACAGCCGCACAGAGCATAATCAATATTACAATGCGCGAAGATACCGAGGTGCTTGAAGAAGTGGTGGTTACTGCATTGGGTATCAAGCGTGCGGAGAAAGCTCTTTCTTACAATGTGCAGCAGGTAGATGCCGATGATATCCTTAGAAACAAGGATGCAAACTTTGTAAATGCCCTTAACGGAAAGGTTGCGGGTCTGAACATCAACGCATCTTCTTCAGGCGTCGGAGGAGCGTCAAAGGTTATAATGCGCGGTATGAAGTCAATCTCTCAGACTTCAAATGCACTTTATGTCATAGACGGTGTACCTATGTACACTACAGCAAAGGAAGGTGGTACAGAGTTCGACTCTCAAGGCTCATCCGACCCTATAGCCGATATTAATCCCGAGGACATAGAATCCATCTCCGTACTTACAGGTGCGGCTGCGGCTGCTCTTTACGGTTCGGATGCGGCAAACGGAGCCATTGTCATCACTACAAAGAAAGGTAAGGCCGGAAAGACTTCCGTTACAGTGTCTGCCGGAATGGAAATGATGAATCCTTTCGTACTTCCAAAATTCCAGAACCGTTACGGAACGGGAGACCTCAGTTCTTCCGTAGGTTCCATAGACCGCAGTTGGGGAGCGCCTATGAATTCTGCCAACAATCCTTACTATAATCCAGCCGATGATTATTTCAACACCGGAATCACTCACAACGAGAGTGTGTCTATATCTACGGGAACAGACAAGAACCAGACATATTTTTCAGGTTCGGTAATCGATTCTTACGGTATAGTGCCGAACAATAAATACCAGCGTTATAACTTTACGTTCAGAAACTCTACTTCTTTCCTGAACGACAAGATGCACCTTGACGTCGGTGCGAGCTACATCTATCAGAAAGACCGCAACATGATTAACCAGGGTACATACAATAACCCTCTGGTAGGCGCATATCTTTTCCCGAGAGGCAATGACTGGGACGCTGTGAAGATGTACGAGAGATTCGACCCCACACGAGGCCTCTCCACTCAGTATTGGCCTGTGGGCGATGCCGGCATGACAATGCAGAACCCTTACTGGATAAACAACCGCAACTTGCGTGAAAACAGCAAGAACCGTTTCATGTTCAACGCTTCCCTCTCTTATGATATATTAGACTGGCTGAACGTTTCCGGTCGTGTACGCATGGACCAGTCTGTAACATCATATACTGAGAAGTTCTACGCTTCTACAGTTCCTCAGCTTACGGAAGGTTCAATAAACGGACTTTACGGAGTCACCGAGAGCCGCGACAGACAGATTTATGCCGACGTTCTTGTCAATATCAACAAGAGATTCGGCGATGACTGGTCATTGCAGGCCAACATCGGTGCGTCCATATCCGACATGTACAATAATGCGATGAAGAACCGCGGACCTATAGCCGACGGACTTATCACTGAAGAAAAACCCGGACTGGCTAACGTGTTCAACATACAGAACCTGAGCAACTCTACCAAGACTACAAGGCTTCAGGAAGGATGGCGCGAACAGACACAGTCGATATTTGCCTCAGCCGAAGTAGGCTATAAGAGTACATATTACCTCACTCTCACTGCACGTAACGACTGGCCTTCACAGCTTGCGGGACCTCACTCCAACAAGAAGTCGTTCTTCTATCCTTCAGTGGGTGCTTCAGTAATCCTTTCGGAACTGTTCAAGATGCCGGAGAATCTTGATTTCCTCAAGGTAAGAGCTTCATATGCCTCTGTAGGTACTGCGTTCGAACGATATATAGCAAATCCTCAGTATAAGTGGAACTCAAGTGGTCTTTCATGGAACATCCAGACACAATATCCTATGTACGACCTCAAGCCTGAACTTACAAACTCGGTGGAAGTAGGTATTACGGTCAAGTTCTTCAATGATTTCAACCTCGATGCCACATACTATCATACCAATACGCTGAACCAGACTTTCAATCCGCAGATTTCTACAGGCTCAGGCTCTTCCGAAATCTATATTCAGTCCGGAAACGTGCTTAACCAGGGTGTGGAACTTTCTCTCGGATACGGTCATCAGTGGAGAAAATTCGGATGGAACACAAGTTACACCATGTCGTTGAACCGCAACAAAATCGTCTCTCTTGCCGACAATGTGCTGAATGCTGCCACGGGAGAATACCTCCACGTAGACCAGCTTGACATGAAGGGTATGGGACAGGCTCACTTCATCCTCAGAGAAGGCGGAACGCTTGGCGACCTTTATTCTCTGAGCGACTATGTGTACGACTCGTCTAACAAGATACAGGTCAGCGAGGACGGTACCGTAGGAGTAGGTTCAATCAAAGATACAAAAGACTATGTGAAACTTGGCAGTGTATTGCCTAAGGCAAACATGGCATGGCGCAACGACTTCCGTGTGGGAAACCTCAATTTCGGATTCCTGCTTTCTGCAAGATTGGGAGGAGTGGTATATTCAAGCACTCAGGCGCTGCTCGACTATTACGGTGTGTCTGAAGCTTCTGCTGCAGCCCGCGACAATGGCGGTGTCTACATAAACGGAGGCGATAACCTGATTGATGCCAACAAATGGTATGCTGCCGTGGGAGGCTCTTCACCGCTTCCTCAGGAATATACCTATTCTGCAACGAACCTTCGTCTGCAGGAGGCATCCATAGGATATACTTTCCCGAAGTCTATGCTTGGAGATGTGTGCGACATCAATGTGTCTATCGTAGGACGTAACTTGTGGATGATTTACTGCAAGGCTCCTTTCGACCCCGAAGCTGTTGCCACTACAGGAAACTATTATCAGGGAATAGACCATTTCATGATGCCGTCGCTGCGCAGCTATGGATTTAATGTAAAATTTATATTCTAATATTCTGAAATCATGATAAACAATATTATAATTCGCACCGGACTGATGTCTGTTGCCATTGCGGGATTGTCCGCATGTACCGGCAATTATCTGGATTTGAATACAAATCCGTACGAGGTGGGTAAGGATGACATGTCGACCGACGGATATAACGTGGGTGCCGCCATTTCGGCAATGTGTGGTACTGTAATCTCTACCGATGTCAATACGGCACAGTTTACCGACTGCCTTCTCGGAGGCCCTATGGGAGGATATTATTCCACAACCGGGGCATTCGAACGTACCATCGACAATTTCAATCCTACCGACGACTGGACACACGTGTTTATGGCGAGCGACAGGGTAATCCCTACACTGTTTTCCAACCTTGTGGAACTTCAGAACCTTACAGAAGACGAGGTGGTGCTTTCCATAGGTAATGTAATCAAGGTGGCTGCCATGAACCGCGTTACCGATACATATGGCCCTATCCCTTATTCCAAGATAGGACAGGATGGAGCGCTTTCTATTCCATATGACTCTCAGCAGGAAGTTTATAATAAGATGTTCGACGAGCTTAACGATGCAATCACTGTGTTTACAGAGAATCAGGGAAGAATGATTTCTGCCAATGCAGACCCTGTATATGGCGGCGATGTAGACAAATGGTGCCGTTTTGCCAATTCTCTGAAATTGCGTCTTGCCATGCGTATAGTATATGCAGACCGCGTCAAGGCAGAGGCTATGGCTGAAGAAGCGGTGAGCCATCCTATAGGTGTGCTTGCTTCCAACGATGACAATGCTTCGCTTAAGGCGATTGCTTTCGGCGACAAGGGTAACCCTATATATACGGCCGTGAAATACAATCAGGTTTCAGGCAGCAATACAGGTGGTGATACTCATGCCGCTGCTGACATCACTGCTTATATGAATGCTTACAATGACCCCCGTCGTCCGAAGTATTTCATAGCTTCTGAGTTTACCGGTCCCGGACAGGAGTATGTGGGTGTTATGGTGAGCGGTGTGAAACCGGTATTGAGCAAGGACGGACGTAAATATTCCGGAGTGAATGTCTCTCCTACCGACCCTCTGATTTGGATGAATGCAGCCGAAGTGGCTTTCCTGAAGGCTGAGGCAAAGGCGGTGTTCGACTTCAATATGGGTGCCGGAACAACAGAAGATTTCTACAACGAGGGCATACGTCTTTCTTTCGACCAGTGGGGAGTTTCAAGTTCTTATGACAGCTACGTGAACGATGAGAACAGCGTCTCTGTTACTTACACCGACCCTATCGGGGTGAATACCCGTACCGAAGTGCTTACAAGGCTTTGTGTGAAATGGAGTGAAGCTGCTTCACAGGAAGAAAAGCAGGAAAGAATCCTTATCCAGAAATGGATAGCAAACTACCACCTCGGCAACGAGGCATGGGCAGACCACAGACGTACGGGCTATCCTAAATTCTTCCCGGCTTCGGATGAAGGAAACAAGAGTAACGGAGTGGTGAAAAATGACTTGGGGGCAAGGAGAATGCCTTATCCTCAGAACGAGAGAACTACTAATGCGGAAAACTATCAGAAAGCCGTTTCCGAACTGCTGAAAGGCTCGGACAATATGGGGGCACGTGTATGGTGGGACTGCAAGCCTGAATAATGAACAATAAAAAATTATAGGAGAAAGATATATGATGAGAAAATCAATATTTCCTGCTATTGTAGGTCTGGTAATGATGACTGCTTCATGCAGCGACTGGACCGAAATGGAAAATAAGGATTATTACCGCCCTTCCATCGAAGAGGAGAATCCTGCCGGATATGAGAAATATCTTGAAGGCCTGAGGGCATTCAAGGCAACGGAGCATAAGGTGATGATTCTTACTATGGAGGGTACAGCCAATTATCCTGTGACACAGGCCCGGTTGCCTATGGCTATGCCGGACAGTGCGGACTATATCTGCATAAAGAATGCAACGGAACTGCACGAGGTTGTGGTGGCCGACATAAAGGATGTAAGGGAAAAGAAAGGCACCAAGGTACTTTCGTACATTGACAATGCCATTACCGACGATGCCTGGATAGTTTATTCCAACGGAAAGGTGGATGCCGGCGAACCTGCACCGACAGTGGAAGAAAGAAAGGCTTTCTATAAGGAGAACGCGGCCAAACAGCTTGCATCTTACGACAAGTACGGATTCGACGGGGTGATGGTTTCTTTCGTTGGAAGTTACTCTGGTGATGATGGTGCGAGTGAAAAAGGTTTTATGGAAGCTGTAAGGGAATGGAGTGATTCGCATCCTGAACATCTTATGTTTATGAGGGGAAACTTCAACTTGGTTACAGACAAGGAACTGCGTTCGAAGAGTAAGTATTTCGTCATCGTAATGGGTGGTGCAAGCGGTGCTGCCTCTTATAAGTCTCAACTTAGAAACCTTTTGCGTTCTGTTGATGAGAAAGACAGGAATATATTCGAGATAATGGTTCCCGAAAAACCCGGTGAAGAGCAGGTCGGTGATTCTCCTATTGAAGCTGCAAAAACAATTTTTAGCGATGAGGTTGCCAACTACGAACCTTATAAGACCATCGGATTATGCGTGTCGAATGCCGATGATGATTACTTCACTGCTGATGAGAGTTTTGCAAATATCCGTCCTGCAATAAACTTCTTGAATACCGGTGAGACGGAAGGTCAGGACAGTGAGGAAGATGCAGCTAATGATAAATAAAACGATAGTGTATTAGATTAAAATATATAGACAATGAACAAATATAAAGCCATATTTTCAGCATTTGTTGCCGGCATTGCTTTTTCTTCATGTCAGGACGACGGCAAGAGTTTCGATAACAAGATGTTTATCGACGGCGACAACTATAAGAGCGAGGTGAGGGTGGCTACGGATGAGAACATGTCCGAAATGACCAGGACCATGACAGTCTCCATCGCTCGGCCTTTAGACAGCGATTTGGAGATTTCCGTGGTGAAATCGCCTGAAATGCTCGACACTTACCGCCAGGCATATTATGACAGCAGTGCAGAACTGCTGCCCGACGAGTATTGCGACATATCATCAGTCAAGTCGGTCATAAAGTCCGGTTTCGTTTCAAGCTCCGAAATGGAATTCAAGTTCGTCAACCTTGACAAAGGTCTGGACTTCAGCAAGACATACGTTCTTCCGGTGTCAATCGTTTCGGACAAGATAAGTGCTTTGCCACGTGCCAAGACAATGTATTTTGTGGTTACGGAAGCGGCACTCGTAAACAGCGCGGCATATCTTGCCTCAAACTGCGCATGGCCGGAATGGGGGGCTTTCAGCGAGGTGGAGAACATGGAACACTTTACCATGGAAGCCCTTGTTCAGGGACAGGCTTTCGACAATGAAAGCTCAATACATACCATAATGGGTATAGAAGACTGCTTCCTCTTGCGTGCAGGTGATACAGGTAGCCCTACAAATCAATTGGAAGTGGCTTATGCAGCCAAGGGAGATGATGACCAGACTTATCGTGGCAAGATAACTTCATCAAATATGCAGCTTAACAAGAACCAGTGGTATCACATAGCAGTTACATTCGACGGTGGCGCTGACAAGACTGACGGTGCTGACATAAAGGTTTATTTCGATGGAAAACTCAGGGCCGAGGGCAAGTGCAAGGCGGAGAGCGGTGAAAAAACGTTCGCTATTAAGTCTGTGAACTTTATGGAAGCACACTCCGACGAAATGGACAACAAGCCACGCTGTTTCTGGATAGGATATTCCTATGACTCCAAACGTTCGTTCAAAGGTCTTATGGCTGAAGCAAGAGTATGGAAAAGAGCTCTGACAGAAGAGGAAATCAATGCTCCGAACCATTTCTACAAGCTATATCCGGACAGTGAGACAGGACAGTTCGATGCGGATCTTGTGGCATACTGGAAATTCAGCGAGGGTAGCGGAGCTGCTGTAAAGGACTGGTCTATGTACGGCAACGACCTTACAGCCGACCACGACCTTGTATGGTACTCGGTAAGCCTTCCAGAAGCGGAATCTGAAAAATGACTATTCACATATTATTAACTTTAACTAAAACTAATTTCGTATGAAACTATTCAAGAAAATGGCAGGGATGTGCATGTTCCTCGCCTTGGGACTCGCTTCATGCTCAGACGATGAAACGGTCGAAGTGAAAAACAGTTTGTCTGTATCTCCGGATGCGGCAATAGAATTTAATGCCACAGGCAATAAGAGTGTGACACTTACTGTAAAGACAGATGCCGACAAGTGGGCTTATCAGGCTCCCGAATGGATTACTGCCGAACAGAGTGGTGAAACTTTAGTGGTCAACGCCAAAGACAATACCGGTACTGAGGCAAGAAACGGAAGCATAGTTTTCAGTGCAGGAACTGCAGAACAGGTCAAAATCAACGTCCTCCAGCACGAACCGGATACGGATAATGGAGGTGACGGTGATGTGGATGAAGACAAGATTGAAGGTTCTATTACAGACGAAGGTGGTCTTAACGAAGTAAAGATTACTTTTACAAAGGATATGACAAATACTACTGCTAAGGTGAAGATAGCTTTGGCTGAAGCACCTAAGGCAGATGTCAATGTAAATGTCATCATGGATAAGGAGTATCTGACAGAATACAATGTTGCTAACGGAACATCTTATGAACTTCTTCCAGACGAGGCTTTGACTGCTACTGAATGGCCAGTAACAATTGCTGCCGGAAGTAAGGATGCTGAAGTCTCTATAGCAATAGACGGTACAAACCTTGCACCTGTTGGCAAATTCCTGTTACCTCTGAAGGCTGAAGTTACAGCAGACTCTGAAGTACAGTTCAAGAAGGCAGAATCAAGGGTGAATTACATTCTCAATAAGGTAAATCCGAAGGAGATAAAACAGATGTGTATCATGGAGTTCAATGATGCCAATCCTTTAAGTGTATTGGAATATAAACTTGCCGACGGTTCATACTTCTTTGATGCTTTGGTATTGTTCTCAGGTAATATGGGATGGGATGCTGGAAGCCAGTCAGTACGTTTCAATGCAAGAACAGGTGAGTCGGTAATCAATTCAAACACTGATGCTTTGGTTAGGGAATGGCAGACATATATCAAACCTATACACGATGCAGGTATTAAGGTGTATATGGGTATAATGCCTCATCATACACAAGCCGGTATTACAACATTGTCATATGATGGTTGCAAATGGTTTGCTGAAGAAATGGCAGAAATTATACGTGACTGCCAGTTGGATGGTGTATTCCTTGATGAAGAATATGTAGGAAGTGATGGTGGTACAATGACTGCTGAATGGTCTACTCCAAGAGCATCCAAATATGGAAGCGGAGCATATTTTGCTTATCAAATGAAGAAACAGATGGCTGCAGTTTGTTCTTGGCCAACAGACGTTGCTGTATATACATGGAGTTTGGGTGGTAATTGGAAAACTGTTATTGACCACGAAGATCAGTCAGAACATACAGTGGCAGAATACGCTGATATTATGGTAGCCAACTATGGAGACGTTGGACGCCCTGATGGTAACCAGACATTGAAACAGTGTACAGGTTCTTCTATTGAACTTAACAGAGGATATGGCAGTATGACTGAAGATGAAGCAAGAGGCATAAAAGCACAAGGTTATGGATGGATGATGTGGTTTGCATTTAACCCAGACCCCAATCATAATCTTTATAATGGTAATAAAGCCCTGCCTATGTTTAAAGAAACAGCTCGCGGATGCTATGACCAGGAACTTATAGAGCCTACAGGTTACTATAAAAAAATTGGTCAAGGTGTTTATGACCCTAATAGATATGAATATTAATTGAAACTTTATATGAACAAGAATTAGGGCGATTGGCATTAATATGGTTTTCATATATCCAAAGCCCTAATTCCTTTTTATTTAGATTTAAAACCTCAAAACTATATGAAAAAACTATTTTTATTGGCAACTGCCTTGCTTGCCATGGTAGGATGTAAAGACGACGAGGTTGTGAACCAAGAGGAAGAACCTAAAGTTGACAAGATTTCAGTATTGCCGGAGGCAAAGGAATTCGACAATAACGGTGGTTCGGTGTCTGTAATGATAACAAGCTCCGGCGAATGGACTTTGAGTACAAAAGACAATGCCACATACGACTGGGTAAGCACAGACAAGACTGCCGGTGCGGACGGCGACATGATAAAATTTACAGTATCTCCTAACGAAACAGAAGAAGCAAGACATGCCTACTATGTGTTCACTTCGGGAAAAGCTACCGCTGAATTCAAGATAACTTCTTTCGCGGGAGAAATCATGAAACCTTCTATCACGGTAGACGAAACTGAAATTGTAAAAGACTATAATGCCGGAACATTCAGACTTAAGGTGAAATATTCCGAGGGTGTGAACTACCGTGACATTAAGGCCGTAATCCCGGAAGAGACCACTTGGCTGAGATATCAGGCTACATTGGAAGGCGATGAGGAAGGTGAAGCTGAAATGGCTTTCGAATATGATGGCCTTGAAGGACTTGAATCACGCAGCGTGGAGTTCAACGTAAACTATAATGCAGAAAATCCGGTGAATATCCCTGTGAAGATGACACAGATGCCTGAACCTGTGTTAATCCCTGAACGCTCTAAGTTTATCGTTCCTCTTGCAGGAGGCACTCTTTCTGTAAAGGTAACTTCAAGCGTAGCTTATACAGCAGAGGTGCTTGGTGATGGTGCAAGCTGGCTGACCGGTCATAACCTAAACGATGACGGTACAAACACATGGGCTTGCTCACCTGCGGATGGCAGAAGAGAAGCGACTATCAAATTTACAGAAGCTGCTCCTGCCGAAGGTAAAGAACCGTTGGTGGAAGAAGTCACGGTGGTTCAGGTAGATGCTCTGATAACAACAGTTGCCCGCATGAATGATCATAGGGCAGTGTTCAGTTCTTACTCTTCGGGTAATAAGGACAAATTTAAACTTGGAAAGAAGTTTACAGTAGAGTTCCTGATAAATCCGGATAAAGGAAGTTTCAACAGTGTTAGTGCCATGTTCGGTATAGAAAGGCGCTTCCTTATCAGGCACAGTGATATAGGCAAGCCAGGTAAATGGGAAGTGGTATGTGTTAAAAATAGAAAAGATTATAATGGCGAACATATAGAGTCGAAATTTACAGGATCAACGCTTGATGCCGGAAAATGGACTCATATAGCAGTAGTATTGGACGGAGAGACGATTACATTGTATCAAGACGGTATTCAGAAGAACAAACAGTCGCTTGATAATGATATGAAAGATGTAGACCTTACTGAAACATATATGGCAAACAGGGCTCTACAGCAGTTCGCCATTGGTTATGCTTATGATAACGGCCGTTTCTTCAACGGACAGATGTCTGAGGTACGTGTATGGAACAGAGCTTTAAGTGCTGACGAGATTACCGCTACGAACCATTTCTATAAAGTGGAAACTGATGCGGAAGGTCTGGTGGCATACTGGAAGATGGATGATGGCGAAGGCTCGACTTTTAAAGACTCGACTTCGAATGGCAATAATCTGACAGGTGAGAAATATAACGGAAAATGGAACGAAGCTGACATTGTTTGGGAAGGCGTTACACTCCCTGAATAAGTTGGCGTTTTAATAAAATAAAGATGGAAACCTGTATATGGAATATATAATTTACAGGTTTCCTTTCTTTTATGATAAGTGTTAATCTTAATTTTTTGCTATACGGTGAAAAACTGTTCCATAAAGTACAACGGTTCTGAATGGAAAACTACTGATGCGGTTTGGGAGTCGGTCTTTCTTCTGAAATAAATGTGATAAATAAGGTCTGGATATTATAATCTATTGATTAAGGAAACCTGTATGTTCAGTTTTGTACCGACGGCACGATTCTCTTCTTTATTTATATTGGATTTTAAAAAGTTTTTTTTATTTGTTGACTTATATGAAAATGAAAACACTTGGAATGAAAAGTCTGTATGAACTTTTGATTTCTTTATTATTAATCATACTGATATTATTATCTTCTTCTTGCAAGGATGACAAGATAGTGCTGGACGAACCTGACCCGGAACCTGAAACCGGTGAAATAATAGTTTCATCGAATACGGTTGAGGCATCTCATGAAGGTGGAGATTTTTTTTTGACGGTGACTTCTGATATAAATGTTACGGTGTCGTGTGACGATGAATGGGTTAAAGCCGGGTTTTTAGTGGGGAAAACCGATGAAAACCTGAAGATAAGCGTTGGAAGCAATAGTGCTCCTTCTGAAAGGAAGACAAGTATAGAACTTTCTGCTGATGGAGCTGAAAGCGTAATGGTGGAAGTAGTTCAGGAAGGGTTGAAAAATAGTGATTGTGAATTGTTGTCGTTTTCTATCCCCGGTGAAGCCAATGGCTTGGATAAGGATTTGTCGTTCGGTTTTGATAAAGAGACAATGACATTTTCTGCAATGTATCTGAAATGGATTGACGGAGATGAGCCGGAAATGATGGTTCCTGAATTTGAAACAAACGGAGAAAAGGTCATGGTAGGAGGAAATGAAATATTGTCCGGAGAAACAAGGATTTCTTTTGCCGATGATTTTACTGTGACTGTTGAGGCGGAAAGCGGTGATATTAAGGAATATAGAATATCATTGAACTGCCCGCAGATAAACAGGGAACTTGCAGTGCTCCATTTCAAGCCTTCAAGTGAAATCCTGGGTAAGGATAATTATGTGGATACGGAAATTGAACTTTATGACAAGACTCCCGGTGCGACCGGTGAAGGGTGGTGGAACAGCAAAGAGGATGGAACGGTGGAAATGAGAGGTAGGGGAAACTCTACATGGGGACTGCCAAAGAAACCTTTCCGCATAAAATTCCCCAAAAAGTTCAGTCCGATAGGCCTTAACCATGCAAAGGAAAAAAGCTGGACTCTGCTGGCTCAGGATATGGATAAATCGCTCATTCGTACGCATATCGCATTCGAGTACTCCAGGATACTTTATAACCCGTCGGAAGCATACCACAATGAAAAAGCTGTATTGTTTACTCCTGCATCGAAATATGTGAATGTCTATATAACAGGATACTATACGGATGTATCTACTGGAATCAGGTCTTATAAAGACGGAGAATACCTTGGTGTGTATCAGATGAGCGACCAGGTGGAGCAAGCGCCGGGACGTATAGGAGTGGAGGACCTTGAGGCTGCCGACGGAGCAGACCCTGAGAAGATAAGCGGTGGATATGTAATAGAAACGGATATTCATGAAGGTAACCATTATTCTGCATACAAGAAAATAAAGATGACGTATAAATATCCTAAAGACGACGATTGTGATCCTGCACAGTATGAGTATATAACCAATTTCATAAATGAGGCGGAAAGAACCTTATACAGCAATGATTTCAAAGACCCGGTAAACGGATGGAGAAAATATTTTGACGAAAAGACTCTTGCCGATTTTATAATAATAAAGGAGTTTGTGGGAGATCTTGACGGATATACCAGTACGTATATGTATAAGCGCAGAGGTATGGATAAACTGTTCTTCGGACCTGTGTGGGATTGCGACAAGGGATGGAACAATGACAAACGTATTCCTCATGCGGAGTTCCCTCCTCTGGAAAACCTTATGATATATGCAGGATTCTGGATGCCAAGTTATGTTAACAATGACTGGTTCTGGAGATTCTGGGAAGATGAAACTTTCAGAAACTTTGTCGGTGAGAGATGGACCTCTAAAAAGTCAGAACTTCAGAATGTGACAGACAAGATACTGGATGAGTTCCCTATGAAGATGGATAAAGCCATTGAGGCTAATTTTTCGGTATGGCCTTTCTATTACCAATATAGTGATGAGGCGAACATACCTGCAAGGACTTACAGTGAAGAGATTGAACGGATACGTGAATTGTCAAGAAAGAGGGCAGGTTTGCTTGACAGACTTTTCAGATAATCAGCATATAAAAATACTATATGCCTATATCTGTATCTTTGATTTCAAACTTGACGGAAGTGTTGATGATGCCATATACAGATAGAGGGAAAAGGATATTTAAGGGAGTATGGTACATATGGACGCAAGTTGTATAAGACAGGTGCAGTATTCCCCTATGAAACAGTGACTATAGAGGAGTGGAAATGTAAAGTTGATAATTAACCTTTAAACAGATTATGAGACTTTTTTATAATTTCATGGCCGTATTGCTGATTTTAATCAATACGGCATGTTCAGACAAATCGAATGGACTTTATTCGCCGGACGGCAGTGTCAGGCTTGATTTCTCGATAGACGAGAACAGTGTAATGACGTATAGTGTCATGGTAAATGATTCACTGTTTATACAGCCTTCATTGTTGGGCTTTACTGAAAAGAGCGGTGTGGCTCTTTCCAAAGGGATGAAGTTGCAAGATACAGAATTTACATCAGCAGATGAAACTTGGACTCAGCCTTGGGGTGAGAACAAGACTATAAGAAACAACTATAACGAAATGGCTGTCCGTATGAAGAACGATGCTGATGTAAGCCTTGTTGTTCGTTTTAGGGCTTTTAATGACGGTATAGGTTTCAGATATGAGTATGATATTCCCGGTGCCGACAGTCTGTTTGTGACTGATGAACTTACTGAATTCAATATTGCCAAGGATGGTGTATCATGGTCAATTCCGGCAAACTTTGAAACCTATGAGCTACTTTACCGTACACTCCCGATAAGCGAAGTGGATAATGCCAATACACCGATGACTTTCAAGTCGGGAAGTGTATATGCAAGTATTCATGAGGCTGCTTTGACTGATTTTCCGGAGATGACACTGAAACGTACTGCCGGATGCTGTTTTAAATCAGAACTTGCTCCATGGCCTGACGGGATAAAGGCTAAAGTAGCGGGTGGAAAGTTCACCACACCATGGAGAACGATACAGATAGGTTCACGTGCTGTAGATTTGATAAATTCTTCGCTGATTCTTAATCTGAATGAACCTTGCAAACTTGAAACGACAGACTGGATTCGTCCTATGAAATATATCGGTATCTGGTGGGGTATGCATCTTGGCGTAGAAACCTGGTATGAAGGTAAAAGACATGGTGCGACAACAGCGAATGCAAAACGTTATATAGATTTTGCTGCCGAAAATAATATAGATGCTGTAGTATATGAAGGATGGAACAAAGGCTGGGAGAACTGGGGTGGTTCTCAGAAGTTCGACTATACTGCTCCATATGATGATTTTGACATAAAGGAGATAGCCGATTATGCACGCAAGAAAGGCGTAAAAATAATAGGTCATCATGAAACCGGTGGAAATATCCTTAATTACGAACGTCAGCTTGACGATGCTTATAAATGGTATTCCGATATGGGTATAAACAGTGTAAAGACCGGATATGCCGGTGGTTTGCCTGATGGCCATAACCATCACGGTCAGTTCAATGTACGTCATTACCGCAAGGTAGTTGAAACGGCAGCCAAATATCATACAACACTTGATGTCCATGAGCCTATAAAGGATACCGGTATTCGCAGAACTTATCCTAACATGATGACCCGTGAGGGAGCGAGAGGTATGGAATGGAACGCGTGGAGCGATGGTAACCCTCCTTATCATCATGTAATGCTTCCTTTCACCCGTCTTCTTGGCGGTCCTATGGATTATACTCCAGGAATATTCGATATCACTTATGAAAGTATAAAGAATTCTCCAGACAGGAAGCAGTGGAACATGAAGGACAGTAAGGACTGTCGTGTAAATACCACATTGGCCAAGCAGATTGCCAACTGGGTTATATTGTATTCACCACTTCAGATGGCATCGGATATGATTGAGAATTATGAAGGTCATCCCGCTTTCCAGTTCTTCCGTGATTTTGACCCTGACTGTGACTGGTCAAAGGCATTGGAAGGTGAGCCCGGTGAGTATGTAGTAATAGTAAGAAAAGCAAAGGATAAATATTTCCTTGGAGCAGCAACTAATGAGGATGCGCGTGAGGTGGAAATCGGTCTTGACTTTTTGGAACCCAGATGTACTTATGACGCGGTGATTTATGCAGACGGTGATGATGCCGACTGGAAAACAAATCCTACTTCATATATGATAACAAACAGGAAAGTGTCTTCTGAAGACAAATTATATATAAAAATGGCGAGAGGTGGAGGCCAGGCAATTTATTTCCGACCAGTAGAATAACAATTAGTTTTAAATAGTGTTTAAACAGTATTTAAAGACCGTTTAAACGCTATTTAAATAAACGTTAATTGCGTAAGTATAATAATGAGAGTTATTGTTTTTAAAATAGAACGATAACTTTTTTTGTATGAAATATATAAGTATTATATGTATAAGTCTTGCTTTGATGTCATTAACTGTGTCGTCATGTAATGAAAAAGTAGGTATTCAAGTAACTGATTATACTCAGTTAGTAAATCCTTTTATAGGAACGGATTTTACAGGTAATACTTATCCTGGAGCGCAGGTACCTTTTGGAATGGTACAACTTAGTCCTGATAATGGCTTGCCTGGATGGGATAGAATTTCCGGGTATTTTTATCCTGATAGTACAATTGCCGGATTTAGTCATACTCATTTGTCCGGTACCGGTGCAGGAGATCTTTATGACATATCGTTTATGCCGGTTACTTTACCATATAACGAGGCAGAACAACCTTTAGGCATTCATTCCAAGTTCTCACATGGTAGGGAGAGCGCATATGCCGGATATTATCAGGTATTTTTGGATGATTATAAAATAAATGTGGAATTAACAGCCACAGAAAGATGTGGTATTCAAAGATATACATTTCCAAAAGCTGAATCTGCCATATTTATAAATTTGAAAAAGGCTATGAATTGGGATGAAACTCAAGATTCATATATAGAGCAGATAGACTCTGTGACTTTAAGAGGTTATAGGCTCTCAAATGGATGGGCAAGAAATCAGAAAATATTTTTCTACACGAAGTTTTCCAGACCTTTTGACAGTATAGAAATGGATACAACAACAATCTTAAAAGATGGAAATGAAAATGGTGTAGGCTACATTGCGAGAATAAACTATAATACTAAGGAGAATGAGCAGATTCTCATAAGAACTGCAATTTCCGGAGTAAGCATGGAAGGAGCGGAAAGGAATTTCATGGCTGAGGCTCAAGAAGATAGTTTTGATTCATATTTATTAAAAGCCAGGGGAATATGGAATGAAGCTTTAGGTAAAGTTGAAGTAACAACAGACAATCTGGATGAAAAGGTGACTTTTTATACGGCTTTATATCATAGTATGTTGGCTCCTACTATATATGGTGATGTGGATGGTGGATATTATGGACCTGATGGACGAGTTCATAAATCAGAAGGTTGGACAAATTACAGTACATTTTCTCTTTGGGATACATACAGAGCTGCACACCCTTTGTTTACTATCATTCAGCCGCGGAGAGTAAATGATATGGTGAAATCACTCATCGCTTTTTCTGAACAGAACGGCAGACTTCCGGTTTGGAATATGTATGGATGTGAAACAGATATGATGATAGGTTATCATTCTGTTCCGGTAATAGTAGATGCCTATCTTAAGGGAATAGGGGATTTTAATCCTGATGTCGCATTGGATGAATGTGTAAAAACAGCTAATATAGATGATTATAGAGAAATAGGATTGTATAAGAAAATGGGTTATATACCATATGATGTGGTAGATAAATACAACAGTGATAACTGGTCGCTTTCCAAGACATTGGAATATGCATTTGATGATTACTGTATTGCTAAGATGGCTGAGGAAATGGGTAAGAAAGATTTGGCTGACAGTTTCTATAAGAGGGCTTTGAATTATAGAAATGTTTATAATCCAAATTCTTCTTTTATGCAGCCAAGGGATAGTAAAGGAACCTTCATTTCAGATTTTAAACCGGAAGAATATACACCGCATATAACAGAAAGTAACGGATGGCAGTATCTGTGGTCTGTACAGCACGATATCAATGGATTGGTTGAGTTGATAGGTGGTAAAAAACGATTTGAAGAAAAACTGGACAGTATGTTTACATTAGTTCCTGAAGGTAATGAGGAACTACCTATATTCAGTACCGGAATGATTGGGCAATATGCACACGGTAATGAACCAAGTCATCATGTCGCTTATCTTTATAACTATACAGACAGTCCTTGGAAAACTCAGAAATATGTATCTGAGATAATGCATGAATTGTATAAAAATACTCCTGACGGTTTGTGTGGAAATGAAGATTGTGGACAGATGTCGGCATGGTATGTAATGAGTGCTATGGGATTTTATCCTGTTAATCCTGTTTCTGGAGAGTATGAAATAGGTACGCCTATGTTTCCTGAAATGAAAATAAAATTTGCTGATAATAAGATTTTTACTATATTGGCAAGGAATGTAAGTCGTGAAAATTGTTATGTGAAGTCAGTAAAATTGAATGGAAAAGTATTGACAGAGTCCTTTATAACTCACGATGATATAGTTAAAGGTGGGGTATTGGAGTTTGAAATGACTGATAAAATGATGAAATAAATATATTATTATAAAGACCTTAAAATTTTAGTTCTGATGTTGAAGATAAGTTCTTTTATGCTTTTGGGCGCTTTGGCAATATTGTATTCTTGCAGCCCTATACAGAATGATGAAACGGATTATGCAAGTATGGTTAATCCGTTTATAGGAACAGGAGGACATGGACATACTTTCCCGGGTCCTGTGGTACCTAACGGAATGATACAGCCGAGTCCGGATACAAGAATAGACGGATGGGATGCTTGTTCGGGATATTATTATGAGGATTCTTACATTAATGGATTTTCGCATACTCATGTAAGCGGAACCGGATGTGCGGATTATGGAGATATTCTTATAATGCCTACTGTAGGAGAACAGGTCTATAGGAATCAGGATTTTTCCAGTCAGTCATTGCCATTTGCATCATCTTTTTCACATGAAAATGAAGTTGCTGTTCCAGGATATTATTCTGTAATGTTGGACAGATATTCTGTAAAAGCTGAATTGTCTGCAACAAAGAGGGCTGCTATTCATAGATATACATTCCCGGAAAGTACTGAGTCCGGATTTATTGTTGATATGGATTATTCTATACAGCGACAGGATAATCTGGATATGTATATCGATGTATTGAGTGACACTGAATTATGTGGGTATAAGCTGACTAAATATTGGGCTTTTGATCAGAAAATATGCTTTTATGCAAAATTCTCAAAACCTTTCTCATATGAGATATATACAGATACATTGACCGACAATAAGGGAAAACAACAACCTCTGTATAAGGCATTGCTTAAGTTTGATACAAAAGAGAATGAGCAGGTTTTTGTCAAAGTCGGTGTATCGGCCGTAGATGTAGAAGGAGCTCAAAAGAATGTTGAGGCAGAAATACCTGAATGGGATTTTGATAAAGTTAAGACTGATGCTTATCAGGCGTGGAATAATTATCTGTCTAAGATAAATATCAAGACTGATAATGCTGATGATAAAGCTATTTTTTATACTGCATTGTATCATACAGCAATAAGTCCTAATCTCTTTACTGACGTTGATGGACGTTATTTAGGTATGGATTTGCAGGTACATCAGGGAAATCCTGAAAAACCGGTATATACAATTTTCTCATTATGGGACACTTTCAGAGCACTGCATCCGTTGTTGTCTATTATTGACCCGGATTTGAATAATGATTTTATTGCTTCATTGTTGATTAAGCATAAGGAAGGTGGAATTTTCCCGATGTGGGATTTGGCTTCTAATTATACTGGTACAATGATTGGTTATCATGCTGTGTCATTGATAGCAGATGCTTATACAAAAGGTTATGCCAAATTTGATATTAAAGAAGCATATGAAGCTTGTTTACGTGCAGCTGAATATGACACTACCGGTATAAAATGTCCGGATTTGGTTCTGCCTTGTCTTATGCCGAATGCAAAATATTATAAGAACACTTTAGGATATGTGCCTTGTGATAAAGACCATGAGTCGGTGGCTAAAGCTTTGGAGTATGCTTATAATGATTATTGTATTTCTGTTATGGCAGAAGCAAATCATGATTTCAAAAATACTGGGAAATATAAGGAGTATTCTAAGGCATATCAGATATATTTTGACAAGTCAACAGGATTTATGCGCGGATTGGATTCTAAAGGCAAGTGGCGTATACCATTCAGCCCAAGGGCTTCTAACCATAGAAATGATGATTATTGTGAAGGAACTGCATGGCAGTGGACTTGGTTTGTTCCGCATGATGTGGAAGGATTGATTGAACTTATGGGAGGTAAGGCTAAATTCACGGAGAAATTGGATTCATTGTTTACAGCAGATTCATCTTTGGAAGGAGAGTTGGTTTCTGCTGATATTACAGGTCTTATCGGACAATATGCGCATGGTAATGAGCCGAGTCATCATATAATTCATTTATATAACTATGCTGACCAACCATGGAAAACTCAGGAATTGGTAGACAGTGTTTTCCATAGCCAGTATCACAATGCGCCGGACGGGCTTTCAGGAAATGAGGATTGCGGACAGATGTCAGCATGGTATATCATGAACTCTATTGGTTTCTATCAGGTATGTCCTGGAAAACCGGTATATTCTATCGGACGTCCGTTGTTTGATGAGGTAACCATTAACTTACCAGAAAATAAAAAGTTTACAGTTAGAACTATAAACAATAGAAGAGAAAACAGGTATATTGAAAAAGCTGTGCTGAATGGAGTAACTCTTGAGAAGCCATTTATTAATCATAAGGATATAATGAATGGTGGAATCATTGAGTTTACAATGACAGATAAGCCTACACAATGGGGATGCATTGCTGATAATTAATTTTTAACCTATAAAAAAGATTAACCATGAGAAAACTTTTGTTACCTATATTTATGTTATGGGTTGCGCTTGCTGCATATGCAAATAATTATGCTGATTATGTAAACCCGTTGGTGGGAACTCAGTCCGCTTTTGAATTGTCAACCGGGAATACATATCCGGCTATAGCAAGACCTTGGGGCATGAACTTCTGGACTCCACAGACCGGTAAGATGGGCGATGGATGGCAGTATACTTATAATGCTTATAAAATAAGAGGATTTAAACAGACACATCAGCCAAGTCCTTGGATAAATGATTATGGACAGTTCTCTATAATGCCGGTTGTGGGGAAACCGGAGTTTGATGAGGAAAAACGCGCAAGTTGGTTCTCTCATAAGGGTGAAGTGGCTAAAGCATACTACTATAAGGTATATTTGGCTGAACATGATGTTGTGACAGAACTTACACCAACGGAAAGAGCCGCAATGTTCAGATTTACTTTCCCGGAGAGTGGCAACTCGTATGTGGTAATCGACGCATTCCATAAAGGGGATTTTGAGGAAAGCCCTTATATTAAAGTTGATGTTGAGAAAAACAGAATTTTAGGTTATACTACAAGAAACAGTGGAGGAGTACCTGCGAACTTTAAGAACTATTTTATCATAGAATTTGATAAGCCTTTCTCTTATACTGCTACAGTGGCTGATGGAAAGTTAGACGAGAATGCCAATGAACAGCATGCAGATCATGTTCATGCTGTAATAGGTTTCAGCACAAAGAAAGGAGAGAAGGTGCATGCACGTGTGGCGTCATCATTCATAAGTTATGAACAGGCTGAAATAAATCTTCGGGAATTAGGGGATGATAACTTTGATACCATTGTTGAAAAAGGCCGGGACGCTTGGAATGATGTTTTAGGCAAGATAGAGGTTGAAGGTGGAAATCTTGACCAGTATAGAACATTCTATTCATGCCTGTACCGCTCTTTGCTTTTCCCAAGGAAATTCTATGAAATAGACAAAGACGGACAAGTAGTTCACTATAGTCCTTATAACGGTAATGTTTTACCTGGATATATGTATACAGATACAGGGTTCTGGGATACATTCAGATGTCTGTTCCCTTTGCTTAACATGATGTATCCGTCTGTCAATAAAGAAATTCAGGAAGGTTTGATTAATACATATAAAGAAAGCGGTTTCTTCCCTGAGTGGGCAAGTCCAGGACACAGAGGTTGTATGATAGGTAATAATTCGGCTTCTGTACTGGTAGATGCCTATATGAAGGGGGTAAAGGTTGAAGACTTGGAAACTCTTTATAAGGGGCTTATTTATGGAGCTAACAATGTTCATCCTGAAGTATCCTCTACAGGACGTTTGGGATATGAATATTACAACAAACTCGGATATGTCCCTTATGATGTAAAGATAAATGAAAATGCCGCACGTACATTGGAGTATGCCTATAATGACTGGTGTATTTACAAATTGGCTAAAGAACTTAAACGTCCTAAAAAGGAGGTGAATCTTTATGCCAAACGCGCAATGAACTATAAGAACCTTTTCGATAAAGAGTCTTGTCTGATGAGGGGGCGTAATGAGAACGGTGAATTTATGAAACCTTTCTCTCCTCTTAAGTGGGGAGATGCCTTTACAGAAGGAAACAGCTGGCATTATTCATGGTCAGTATTCCATGACCCACAAGGACTGATTGATTTGATGGGAGGTAAGGAACAGTTTGTGGTTATGCTTGATTCCGTATTCTCTGTTCCGCCTGTATTTGATGAAAGCTATTATGGTCAGGTGATACACGAAATCCGTGAGATGACTGTGATGAACATGGGTAACTATGCACATGGCAATCAGCCTATACAGCATATGATATATCTGTATAATTATGCCGGACAACCATGGAAGGCACAGTATTGGTTAAGAGAGGTGATGAACAGAATGTATTCTGCTACTCCTGACGGCTATTGTGGTGATGAAGATAACGGACAGACTTCTGCATGGTATGTGTTTACTGCATTAGGCTTCTATCCTGTATGTCCGGGCACAGATGAATATGTATTGGGAGCCCCATTGTTTAAAAAGGCTGTATTGCATCTTGAAAACGGAAAAGAAGTTGTTATTAACGCAAACGGAAATGATGATGCAAACAGATATATCAGCAGCATGAAGTTTAATGGTACAGACTATTCTAAGAATTATATTAACCATTCAGAACTGATGAAAGGCTGTACTATAGATATACAGATGGATAGCAAGCCTAACACAAAACGTGGTATAGAATTGTCGGATGCTCCATATTCATTCTCTAACGAAAAGAAGTGATTGTTATGAATAACGGAAATGCAAATCGTAAGAGTCCTATAGTATGGGTGCCGTCAGCATATTTTGCCATGGGACTACCTTTTGTAGTCCTAAATATGGTGACGGTGCTTATGTTCAAGGGATTGGAAGTCGATGATAAACTTATCACATTCTGGACATCATTGATTCTTCTTCCATGGACATTGAAACCTTTGTGGAGTCCTTTTCTGGAATTGTTTAAGACTAAAAAGTTTTTTGTCGTTGCTACCCAGATGGTAACCGGTATAGCCTTTGGACTTGTAGCATTATCTTTGAATCTTAACAGTTTCTTTACTATCTCCATTGCATTGCTGGCTATCGTTGCTTTTAGTGGCGCTACACATGATATAGCATGCGATGGAGTGTATATGAGTGAGCTGACAAACTCAGAGCAGGCTAAGTATATTGGATGGCAAGGAGCTTTTTATAATATCGCCAAGATTGTAGCTACAGGAGGCCTTGTTTATCTTGCAGGGTATTTTATTGAAACATATTCTTCAGCCGGGACCTTACTTGAAGCAAACAAAAAATCGTGGATGATGATTATGTTGATATTGTCTGCTGTAATGATATTATTGGCTTTATATCATATATTCGTACTTCCTTCATCGAAGAGTGCAAAGACAGAAGGACAAAGAAGTGGAAAAGAAACTTTATCAGAACTATATAATGTATTGTCTGATTTCTTCCGTAAATCCCATATCGTATATTATATCTGTTTTATTATATTGTACAGATTTGCAGAGGGGTTTGTGATGAAGATTGTCCCTTTGTTTTTGAAAGCCGGTAGAGATGCAGGTGGATTGGGATTATCAGAAAAAGAAATAGGACTTTATTACGGTACTTATGGTGCTGCTGCATTTGTCTTAGGGTCATTGCTTGCAGGATATTATATATCTGCCAAAGGATTGAAGAATACTCTTTTTACTTTATGCTGTATATTTAATCTGCCGTTTGTGGTGTATGCCTTCTTGGCATTCTTCCAACCGGAGAATGGTTTGATTATATGTAGCGGAATAGTATTCGAATATTTTGGATATGGCTTCGGATTTGTAGGACTGACGCTGTTTATGATGCAGCAGGTAGCTCCGGGCAAACATCAGATGGCTCATTATGCTTTTGCTTCCGGTATTATGAACCTTGGTGTAATGATACCGGGAATGATGAGTGGTTGGGTATGTGAAACATTAGGAGAATGGTTCAACAGGCCTGGAGGGTATGAACCGTTCTTCATATTCGTTCTGATAGCTACGATACCGGCATTTCTGATAACTTATTTTATACCGTTCAAGTATAATCAAGACGGTACACTTATAGAAGGACAGAGAGAATAATTTTTTATTATATAACATTTAAATCTAATAAATATGTCAGAGAAATTTAATATGCCATGGGAAGAACGCCCGACTGGTTGCAACGATGTAATGTGGAGATATTCAAAGAATCCTGTTATCGGAAGATATCACATTCCAACTTCAAATAGTATATTCAATAGTGCTGTAGTTCCTTTCGGTGACGGTTTTGCAGGAGTTTTCCGTTGCGATAACAAAGCTGTGCAAATGAATATTTTTGCCGGTTTCAGTAAAGATGGTATGAACTGGGAAATAAACCATGAACCGATACAGTTCAAGGCAGGCAACACTGATATGATAGAGTCTGAGTATAAGTATGACCCTCGTGTTACATGGATTGAAGACCGTTACTGGATTACATGGTGTAACGGATATCACGGACCAACTATCGGAATAGCCTATACTTTCGATTTCAAGGAATTCTTCCAGTGCGAGAACGCTTTCCTTCCATTTAACAGAAATGGAGTACTGTTTCCACAGAAGATAAATGGTAAGTATGCAATGTTGAGTCGTCCGAGTGACAACGGACATACACCTTTCGGTGATATTTATATCAGCTATAGCCCTGATATGAAATATTGGGGAGAACACAGATGTGTTATGAAAGTTACTCCTTTTCCAGAGAGCGCATGGCAGTGCACAAAGATTGGTGCCGGTTCTGTTCCTTTCCTTACAAATGAAGGATGGCTTATGTTCTATCATGGAGTAATTACTACATGTAACGGATTCAGATATTCTATGGGTGCTGTAATATTGGATAAAGACAATCCTGAGAAAGTATTATATCGTACCCGTCCTTACCTTCTCGCACCTGCTGCTCCTTATGAACTTCAGGGGGATGTACCTAACGTAGTATTCCCGTGTGCAGCTCTACAGGATGGAGAAAGAGTGGCTGTATATTATGGTGCTGCTGATACTGTTGTTGGGATGGCATTCGGATATATATCAGAAATTATAGATTTTGTTAAAAACAACTCTATAGTATAAAAGAAAATATCATCGCTACTACTAATATTATGAATAAATTGATATTATATATCATTGTTTCATTATCTGCCGGAGTTGTGTTCGCACAACAGCCGGCAGATTATGTAGATCCGTTTATTGGTACTACTAATTTTGGTACATGTAATCCTGGTGCTGTCTGTCCAAATGGAATGATGTCTGTGGTTCCATTCAATGTTATGGGGTCTGCTGATAATAAATATGACAAAGATGCACGTTGGTGGTCTACTCCATATGATTATACAAACAGTTATTTTACCGGATTCTCTCATGTAAATTTAAGTGGTGTGGGATGTCCTGAATTAGGCTCTTTGCTTTTGATGTCTACTACAGGAGAACTGGACGTGAACTATAAGAATTACGGCAGTAAATATGAAAAGGAAACAGCTAATCCGGGATATTACAGTATTTATCTGAAAAAGTATAATATACTGGCAGAGGCGACAGCTACTATGAGGAGCGGATTGACACGTTTTACTTTCCCGAAAGGAAAAAGCAATATATTGCTTAATCTTGGTGAAGGTCTTACAAATGAAACCGGTGCTTTCGTAAGAAAAGTCAGTGAAACTGAGATTGAAGGTATGAAACTTCTTGGAACATTCTGCTATAATCCTCAGGCTGTCTTCCCGATATATTTCGTTATGAGAGTAAGTAAGGCTCCTGACGAATCCGGATATTGGAAGAAACAGAGAAAAATGTATGGTGTTGAGGCAGAGTGGGACAAGGATAACGGGAAATACAAGATTTATGACAAATATGGAAAAGACATTGCCGGTGATGATATTGGAGTATGGTATACTTTCAATACTTCCGAAGGCGAAGAAATAGAAGTTTCCATAGGTGTCTCTTTTGTCAGTATTGCCAATGCCAGAGAAAATCTTGAAAAGGAACAGTCCGGAAGACATTTTGCCGAAATTCATCAGGAAGCAAGAAACAGATGGAATGACGATTTGGGCAGAATAATGGTCGAAGGTGGAACAAAGGAACAGAAGACTGTGTTCTATACTGCTCTTTATCATACACTCATCCATCCTAATATCCTGCAGGACATAAACGGTCAGTATCCTTCTATGGAAAGTGATGAGATTCTTTCTACTAAGGGGGACAGATATACTGTTTTCTCATTGTGGGATACATACAGAAATCTTCATCAGCTGATGACTCTTGTTTATCCGGAAAGACAGATTGAAATGGTGAAAACCATGTTGGATATGTATAGAGAGCATGGCTGGCTTCCTAAGTGGGAACTTTATGGTAGGGAAACCCTTACAATGGAAGGAGATCCGAGCTTGCCTGTAATAGTAGACACATGGATGAAGGGCCTTAGAGATTTCGATATCAATCTGGCATATGAGGCAATGTATAAGTCAGCCACAATGCCGGGAAAAGATAATCTGATGCGTCCGGATAATGATGATTATATTTCAAAGGGATATGTTCCACTTATGGAGCAGTTTGACAATTCCGTATCTCATGCACTGGAATATTACATTGCAGATTATGCATTATCAATTCTTGCAAAGGAACTTGGAAAAAAGGATGATGCAAAAATGTTTTATAAACGCGCTATGGGATATAAGAACTATTACTGCAAGGAGTATGGAACCTTGCGCCCTATTTTGCCAAACGGAGAATTCTACAGTCCTTTCGACCCCATGCAGGGTGAAAACTTTGAACCAAGTCCGGGATTCCACGAAGGAAATGCATGGAACTATACATATTATGTACCTCATGATGTAAAAGGTCTTGCTAAACTTATGGGTGGAAAGAAAAAGTTTGTTGATAAGCTCCAGATGATATTTGACAAAGGATATTATGACCCGGCTAATGAGCCGGATATTGCATATCCATATCTTTTCAGTTACTTTAAAGGTGAAGAGTGGAGAACTCAGAAGACTGTCAAGATGTTGCTTGAAAAATATTTCAAACCAACCCCGGACGGTATTCCGGGAAATGACGATGCCGGTACAATGTCGGCATGGGCGATATTCAGTATGATGGGATTCTATCCTGATTGTCCCGGAGTGCCGGAATATACATTGACAGAGCCTACATTCGACAAAATAACAATAAGTCTGAATCCTAAGTTCTATAAACGGAAGCAGCTTATTATAGAAGTCGTAGACGATGAAAAAAATGCAGACGGTTATATAAAGCGTATAGAGATGGGGAATTCATCCTGCGGATATAGGGTGAATCACAACTCTTTGGTGGAATCAGGAAGTTTAAGGTTCTACAAGTAAGTAACAGATTTTTTATGATTACGTCAGACATTACCAACGAGTGTAATGGCTGACGTAAATTTTATCTCTTAACTCAGATGCTTTTTTTATTCCTTTATGTATAACAGGCGATTTCACACCTTCGCCCAATACTTTTTCAGAATGTTCCACAAACATCTCGTCCCACAACCCTGAGTCGATAAACGACTGTAGCAGGGTAGTGCCTCCTTCCACCATCAGCGACTGTATCTTCCTTTCATAAAGGACAGTGAGAATCTGAGGTAGTATATCTGCTGAAAAGTCGATGGTTATATATTCAAGGTTCTCCTCATTCTCTTTCTTTTCAGCTGTAAAAACAATGGTAGGCGTGCTGTGGTCGAAGAGTTTTAAGTCGGACGGCAGAGTGAGATTACGGTCTGTCACTAATCTCAAAGGATTTGCACCGTACCAGTTGCGTGTGGTGAGCGACGGATTGTCCAACAGGGCGGTTCTTCGGCCTACGAGTATTGCCTTGTGCTCTGCTCTCTGCTTGTGTACATACATGGATGTGATAGGAGTGGACAATACAACCGGTGAGCCTTCTTCACGGTTGGCATCAATGAATCCGTCGGCTGATTCAGCCCATTTCAGAGTGATATACGGACGCTTCTGAGTGTTGAATGTCACGAAGCGTCTGATAAGGTTCTTGCATTCTTCTTCCAATACTCCTACGGTGACATCAATACCTGCATCGCGAAGTTTCTGTATCCCTCTGCCAGACACTTGTGAGAAAGGGTCGATACAGCCTACCACTGCGCGAGGAATCCCCTTGCTGATGATAAGGTCGGCACATGGAGGAGTCTTGCCATAGTGCGAACATGGTTCAAGACTTACATATATGGTAGAATCCTTGAGCAGGCTCTCGTCTTTTACTGAGCGTATGGCATTTACTTCGGCATGGCCTTCTCCGCATCTGGCATGATAGCCTTCGCCGATTATTTTGCCGTTGTGTACTATCACTGCCCCTACCATAGGGTTTGGAGCTGCATTACACAGTCCGTTCGATGCAAGTTCTATGCATCTGCGGATATATTTCTCATCTGTAGTCATATTGTTGAGCTTTTTTCTTATTTTTGCACATTATGCATCCAATATATACTTATATACGACAAGAACTTTCCGGTTTCTATCCGGATGCCGAGGCTGCTGCCATGGCAAAGCATATTCTGACAGAGAAGTTTCAGCTGTCGGCTCTTGACCTATATGCAGGCAAAGATATGAATTTTTCGTCAGAAAAACTTTCGGAGGTAAATGATATTCTGGCGCGTCTGAAATCGTATGAGCCTTTGCAATATATAATAGGTGAAACATGGTTCTGCGGCTTTCGTTTTAAGGTGACTCCTGCAGTGCTTATCCCAAGACCGGAAACGGCCGAACTGATAGACTGGATAGTGGAGGACGGTAAAGGTGAGGGAAAACGTGTGCTCGATATAGGTACGGGTAGCGGATGTATTCCGGTTTCATTGGCCTTGATGATGGATGCTCCGGTGGTGTCGGCATGGGATATCTCGGAAGATGCATTGGCGGTTGCGGCTGCAAATGCCCGTATGAACAATGCAGATGTGACTTTCGGCCGTGTAGATGTGCTTGGCACTGAAATCCCTGACATCAAGGCAGATATCATAGTCAGCAACCCTCCTTATATCACGGAGAGCGAGAAGGTGGATATGGAGAAGAATGTCCTCGAATGGGAACCGGACCTGGCGTTGTTTGTGCCGGATAATGACCCTTTGCGTTTCTACAGACGTATTGCTGAGATGGGTCTTAAGATATTGGATGACGGAGGTGTGATATATTTCGAGATAAACAGAGCCTACGGCAAGGAAACTGTGGAAATGTTGTGCGGCATGGGATATAAGGATATCGAATTGAGGAAAGACTTGTCCGGTAATGACAGAATGATAAAAGCGTTAAGACCATGAAAGAATATACAGAGAAAGAATTGCAGAACAAGGCTGAGGCTTATTGTTCGTCGGTTGAGAGGTGTCCGTCGGATGTAGAGGCGAAACTGAAGGGGTGGGGAGCAAGTCCGGAAACGCTTGCTGCTGTTATGGCTCATCTTTTCAAGGAGAAATATCTCGACACAGTACGCTTCTGCAGTGCGTATGTGCGCGACAAGTATCGTTTCAATCAGTGGGGAAGAATGAAGATTGCACAGTCCTTGCGTATGAAAGGGCTTACATCGGACGAGATAAATGCCGGAATGGAGGATATAGATGAGGACGAGTATAACGGTATTCTGCAGAATCTGCTGAAACAGAAACTGAAAAGCATCAAGGCAGAAACTGAATACGAGCGTAATGCCAAACTTATACGGTTTGCGGCCGGAAGAGGCTTTACGATGCAGGAGATAATGAGATTTGTAAAAGGTGATTTCGAATAGAGAATGAATATTCTGAAGGATATACGTGATTTCTTTTTTCCTCGCACATGTGCATGTTGTGGGAAACTGCTCTCCTCGCAGGAGGAAGGAGTGTGTATATCATGTATGGCTTCACTGCCCGCTACAGGGATATTGAATACGCCCGAGAATGAGATGGAACGTCGTTTCTGGGGAATTTATCCTATAGAACGGGCTACCTCATTATATTATTATGCACGTGGAGGAGCTGTGGCAAGCATTCTTCATGGAATGAAATATCATGGACGGAAGGGTCTGTGCAGACAGATGGGGCGTATCATGGGGGCTGAACTTATAGGCACTGGATTCTTTGACGGTATAGATTTCATAATACCTGTTCCTCTGCATAAAAACAGAATGAGAGAAAGAGGGTATAACCAGTCGGAACTGCTGGCGAGAGGAATCTCTGAGATAACTTTCATTCCTGTAGTAACAGATGTTATGAGAAGGGTTCATAATAATGCAACACAGACTCATAAATCTGCTTTTGAAAGATGGGAGAACACGGAAGGACTGTTTGGCGTGATGGAAAAGGCCGCCTTATTAAGTGGCAGACATATACTTCTGATAGATGACGTACTGACTACCGGAGCGACAATCTCGGCCTGTCTTGATGCCCTCCGAAGTGTTGATTCTGTTAAAATAAGTGTTGTAACACTGGCATGGACTAAATCTTGATATATGATGCTTTACGTCAGTTTTTAGCAAAATTAATACATATAAATTTTCAAATACCGATGTATTTCTATACTTTTGCACAAATGTTTATCAGATATTAGTAAAATTATGAAAGCTTTGGAAAGATTATTCGCAGAAAAATTGCTGAAAGTTAAAGCTGTTAAAATTCAGCCGGCTAACCCATTCACTTGGGCTTCAGGTTGGAAATCTCCTATTTATTGCGACAACCGCAAGACTTTGTCTTATCCTGCACTTCGTAACTTCGTGAAGTTGGAACTATGTCGCGTTATTCTTGAAAAATTCGGTCAGGTTGATGCTATTGCCGGTGTCGCTACAGGAGCTATCGCTCAGGGTGCGTTGGTAGCTGAAGAGCTTAACTTGCCATTCGTATATGTTCGCTCAAGCCCAAAAGATCACGGATTGGAAAACCTTATCGAAGGTGAATTGCGTCCTGGTATGAAAGTAGTAGTTGTAGAAGACTTGATTTCTACAGGTGGTAGCAGCTTGAAGGCTGTTGAGGCTATCCGTCGCGACGGTTGTGAAGTTATCGGTATGGTGGCATCATTCACTTACGGATTCGATGTGTCTGCAAAGGCATTTAACGATGCAAAGGTAGAACTTATTACTTTGACAAACTACAATGCTGTGCTTGACGCTGCTCTTAAGACTAACTACATCGACGAAGATGATATCCCTGTACTTCAGGCTTGGAGAGAAGACCCTGCACACTGGACAGGTAAATAATTAATACTAACATATTATTTGGAGACACGGATTCTGCTGGTCTCACGGTTCCTGATTGCGAATCGTGTCATTCGGTGAAATCCGTGTTTCTTTTTTTTATTTTTTTGAAGAGATATGGCAACATTGCAATACGAAAGTTCTGTAAAATATGTTCCTTACAGCCAGGAACGAGTTTATAACAAACTGTCGGATTTGAACAATCTTGAGTCTGTACGTCAGCGTTTGGATGCTGTAAAAGATAAACTTGACGGAAAGCTGGAGGATATGACATTCAATCAGGATTCTATAACCCTCAAGGTGCAGGGCATCAGTCTGACTCTTAGAATCATTGAACGTGAACCGATGAAGTGTATCAAGTTCGAAGGCGACAAATCTCCTGTTCCTATGAACTTGTGGATTCAGATGCTACCGGTGTCGGACGAACAGTCAAAAATGAGAGTTACAATACGTGCCGAAGTGAACATGTTTATGAAAGCCATGGTGTCAAAACCGCTTCAGGAAGGGGTGGAGAAACTGGCTGAAATGCTTTCGGCTATACCTTATTAATATATATACTTAAGAACTAAAAACTGACGGGAATATGGCTCAGAAACTTTGGGAAAAAAATGTTCAGGTGAACGAGGAAATCGACCGTTTCACGGTAGGACGTGACCGCGAGATGGACCTCTATCTGGCAAAGCATGATGTATTGGGGTCAATGGCTCATATCACTATGCTTGAAAGTATCGGACTTCTGAAGTCTGATGAATTGAAGGTTTTGCTTGAAGAACTGAAGAATATTTATGCTTCTGCCGAAAAAGGCGACTTCGTGATAGAAGACGGTATTGAGGATGTGCACTCTCAGGTGGAACTTATGCTGACAAGAAAACTTGGAGATGTGGGTAAGAAAATCCACAGCGGCCGTTCAAGAAATGATCAGGTGCTGGTGGACCTTAAGCTTTTTACCCGTGCACAGCTGAAAGAAATAGCTGAGGCTGTAGAAGACTTGTTCAAGGTTCTTATCGCACAAAGCAACAAGTATAAGGATGTTTTGATGCCGGGATATACACATCTGCAGATAGCTATGCCGTCGTCGTTCGGACTTTGGTTCGGTGCATATGCCGAAAGCCTTGTAGACGATATGATGTTCCTGCAGGCTGCATATAAGATGTGCAACCGCAATCCGTTGGGCTCGGCTGCCGGCTACGGCTCTTCATTCCCTTTGAACCGTGAGATGACCACGCGCCTGTTGGGCTTCGACTCGATGAACTACAACGTAGTGTATGCTCAGATGGGACGAGGAAAGATGGAACGTAATGTGGCTTTTGCACTTGCTTCTATTGCCGGAACATTATCCAAATTGGCTTTTGACGCATGTATGTTCAGCAGTCAGAATTTCGGATTCGTGAAACTTCCGGACGAATGTACTACCGGTTCAAGTATCATGCCTCATAAGAAGAACCCGGATGTGTTCGAGCTTACACGTGCCAAATGTAACAAGATACAGGCATTGCCACAGCAGATAATGATGATTATGAATAACCTGCCTTCCGGATATTTCCGCGACCTTCAGATTATCAAGGAAGTGTTCATTCCTGCATTCTCCGAACTGAAGGACTGTCTGCAGATGGCTACATATATCATGGACAAGATTTATGTGAACGAACATATTCTCGAAGACGACAAGTATCTGTATATATTCAGTGTAGAGGAAGTAAACCGTCTGGCTACAGAAGGTATGCCTTTCCGCGATGCTTACAAGAAAGTGGGACTTGACATTGAAGCCGGCAAGTTCACTCATAACAAGCAGGTACATCACACTCACGAAGGAAGTATCGGCAATTTGTGTAACGACCGTATCACAGAGTTGATGGATAAGGTAGTGTCTGGGTTTGACTTCTCCGTAGTTGAGAATGCAGAAAAAGCCCTTTTGGGAAGATAAAGTAAAGCAGTTTGTGTTGACTTCAACCCTTTTGTAAAAGCATTGAAAACGTTTTGCAAAAGAATTTCAAATACGCTAAAGCCCTTTGGGATTATCAAAACGGACTTTTTTGAAAAGAAAACGGGTGAAATGTTTGGAAGTTATACAAAAACTCCATACATTTGCACCCGTAAACGCGGAAATAGCTCAGTTGGTAGAGCATAACCTTGCCAAGGTTAGGGTCGCGAGTTCGAGTCTCGTTTTCCGCTCTTCTTTGAATGGATGCTCGAATGGTGGAATCGGTAGACACGAGGGACTTAAAATCCCTTGGCTATTGCAGCTGTGCGGGTTCAAGTCCCGCTTCGAGTACGATATTAAGCTCTGTGAATCAATGATTTACGGGGCTTTTTCTTTATGTGCA